>AUXO016002814.1_pt1 | contig 12140 bp, 11 predicted proteins | sample 768731 | NCBI WGS metagenome assembly AUXO01 (sample SAMN02715735, study PRJNA202380) | gut metagenome | biome: sheep rumen | host: Ovis aries | place: New Zealand: Palmerston North | reverse complement strand
TAAAGAACGGGTCAGCATGATAGGAGCATTCAGGTTTATCTTCTGAATACGAGTTAATTCTTCCTCGGTGATAAACTGTGTCAAAGTCAATTTCATCACTCCCGCATTGCAGACCACCCCATCCAAGGCAGGACAGAAGTCCACCAATGCAACCAATTGCTCTGCATCTGTCAGGTCTGCCATAAAACAAAGATTGGGTTCTCCCGTTGTTGACTCAGGAAGAGATTCTAACGTTGACTTTAAAACTTCTTCCCGAATGTCTGTCAAGATAACCCGTGCACCAAGTTCAATGCAAGACCTCGCAACGGCTGAGCCAATTCCACCAGCCCCACCTGTAATCAAAATAGTCTTGCCTATAAGAGCAAATGGATTATTACCTTCCATTACATTTTTGACTTCACTGTATTATACAAATCTTCAATAGTAACAGCTGCTGACATTTCCTCTGCACCGATTGTCACTCCATATTCATCATCAACCATACCAATAATGGTAAGAGCTATTAACGATGAATACTCGTCCAACTCATGAAACACTGTTTCTGGCTTAAACTCGCTGATGTCTGTGTCTTCAAACTGCTCAGCAAAGTGCTGAATAAATTCTTTTATTTCCATAATTTCTGCTTATTAAATTATAAAAACTCATATATATCATTAGTTTCAATCTGATATGATCATGAACATCTCATCATGCTGAGGAAGAAACAAATCGTCCCTAATATATCATATTTATAGTTCACAATCCGTTGAATTAAAGGTACAGTCATATCCTGATTATTCTTTCATCTCTTCACAACACTTTCAAAAAAATCCGTTAGTTGTTTTGCTATCACCTGGGGAGCAAAACGTTGTTTACAATTATCTGCGATTTTTATATTATCAAACTTCTTTAGATTATCTGATAAATATATTATAGCTTCTGCCAATTTCTCAGGGTCATCAACTGGAACAAGCATTCCATTTCTTTCGTCAATACATTCTCTAATTCCACCACATAAAGTAGCCACGACGGGTAGCCCTGCTGCTAAGGCTTCTAAGACTGCAACTGAAAAATTCTCTGCACGTGATGGTAAAATAAACACATCGCTTTGTGACAAATAGTCAATAATCTCTGCTTTATTTTTTCGTCCAACAAGATTTATATTGTGTTGCAGCTTATTGTGCAGTATTTGCTTTTGCAAATTTTCTCTTTCAACACCTTCTCCTATAATTGTCAAGTTCCATTCGGGTAATCGAGTTGAAGCAATCACCAATGCATTTATCAGCACATCAAATCCTTTTCTATGAATAAGACTTCCCGTTGATACCAATCGGAAAGACCTTTCTTCCTTCTCTTTTCTTTGGATGTTAAGAAATGCTTCTCCTATCATATTATATACTATGAAAGAATCTTTATTAAAGTGTAGCATTATTTGCTTCCTAAGTGAATTCGCCACAGATATTAATATATCTGCAGAATTGTATGCAATATTCCCCCAATATTTTTCTATTGGTAAAAGGGTCTCTTTGTTCAAATTACTCCAATGCTCCATCCCTACTAATGGAACACTATGCTTTTTCTTTAAATAAGAAGCATAAGAGATATTATACATGAAATGGGCATAAAGCACATTTGGTTTTCCTTTTTCATTGACCATCTGAGAATATGCCCTATTCAACAAACGTGATGCCATCCAATAGTGAAGACGGAAACTAATCTTTTTGAGAATTGAAATAGGACCATAATAAGCACCATATATTTCAAGTCCATTATCACTTATATGACAAATTCCTACCTTCCTTTGTGCATTTATCAGCATCCTTCCATCTATATACAATATAGAGACTTGATGCCCTAACTTTTTTAGAGCAATTGCTTGATCTCTTTCAAAGCAACCATATTGAGGATTATCCTTATTAGGATAACCATTCGCTATAATACAAATATTCATAATAATGAATGTCTATTTGATTTTCAATTTAACAACTACTGGGCAGTGGTCAGAAAGGAATACTCCTTGTTCATCCTTTTCACGAGGTATAGTAACCTCATCAACTGTAATCTGTTGAGACACAAAAAGATAATCAATTCGCCTACGCTTATCAATAGGAGTATTACCAAAACCATGAAACGTATATGAAACACCTTTATGCTTCTTAGTCTCTTCGTACGAATCATTCATTGGAACCCTATTTTCCTTGACTATTTCAAGTACATTGGAAGAAGTACTACTATTCATATCACCAGTCAGTATAGAAGGATAACCATTCGCAATCTCATCCATACGATACTTAATAAGTTTCATACTCTCCTCTCTCGCTACCTTTCCTTTATGGTCTAAATGTGTATTAAAAACATATAAACATTGTCCATCTTTCTTGTTTTGCAATTTTACCCATGTCAAATTACGGGTTTGATCAGCATCCCATCCAATAGAGCCTATACTATCAGGAGATTCGGACAACCAAAAACAACCACTCTCAAGACATATAAACTTATTCGACCTATAAAATATTGGAACTGCGAGTCCCTTATCTTTACCATCATTTCTCCCCATGAAAACAAAAGAGTAACCCGAAAGAGAGGAAGCCAAATCGTCGCATTGATTTTTAACAACTTCTTGAAGACAAATAACGTCCAAATGGTTTCTTCCCAAGAATTCACATACAGCTTCTCTTCTATTTTTCCATTGGTTCTCTCTATCTTTTTTGTTATCATACCTTATATTAAAGGTCGCAATTCTTAGGGTCTTCCCGTTAAGTGATAAAGGCCCAGAAAGAAATACTGTAATAAATGTAAAAAATAGAAGTCTATGCATCAATTCTTATTATTTTGAAGCAGAAAATAAGAGATCATATGCTTTAGCTGTGGCCATTCCACACTCTACTGAGCCTATATCTTGAAAAAAAACACCTAACCGTTCAACATATTCATTTTGATTAAAGGAAAGTAATTTCTCCTCTATTTCACTATTATCATTGAAAACAACAAATGGAAGTTTATCAATGTCAAGATAGAACCCCCTTTCATACAAATTCCTATCTGGCACATAAAGAAACACAGGTTTATATGAATACATGAAGTCAAACATCGAAGAAGAATAATCAGTTATCAATATATCAGAGGCATACAATAATTCCTGCATGTCAGGATAAAAGGTTGCATCAAAAGCATCTAAAGGAAGAATACTCTTAACTTTTCTTTGAAGATTAACAAACTTAGGATGCCATCTCACTATAATACTTACATTCTTTTTCTTCTGCCTTTCAATAATTGACTTAACCTTCATTAAATCAATATCATAATAATTTGTATTAAAATCATCTCGGAAGGTAGGTGCATATAGAAGAATTAGACTATCTTCCTGAATATCAAAAAATTGATGTACCTTCGATAAAATATCAGGGCGATTCTGAAAAAATATATCATTGCGAGGAGTCCCGATTTCATATATACTATCTTTCTTCTGAAGGAGGGCATAATGATAAACATCTGACATGTAATGTGAACCGGAAATGAAGATATCTGTTATTTTGGCATTGTTATCTATATAATCAAAACCAAAGAATTTATACATCACTCCATTTCGATGCTTATAATAATCAACACCTAATTTCTTCAGAGTTGTTCCATGCCAAGTGTTTAAGATAATCTGTCCCTTTCTTTTTCTCAGTTGCTCGAATCTAAACCCGACATTGTTTATAATGTATTTGGAAGTCAAAATGTGATAATAATAAGCAAAAGAACCGATAGTTACTTTTTGAGATTCACAATTTACCTGATTAACATAAGCTTCCGAGAAGGACCATATAATAGTTGGATTAGGATAATGCTTCAAAACATAATCAGACAAGCATTTGACATTGTCACCATAATTATTTCCATTTAAAGACACAAAGAAAAATTTGTCTTTCTTAGGTGGTATGAAACAAACAAGAAATCTTACAATAGAAAGCTTTACAATTGCTATAATAACACTAAATCTCCTTTTAACTATCGTGCTCATTGTCCCTTTCTTTCAATCGTTAGAAATTGTAACAATCAAGGAAAAACTCTTGATTATTTTAAATTGTGGTATAAACAATCTTCCTTTCATCCCAGAGGAATAATTATCTCTTATACAATCATATTACTTATAACAATACCCTCCATTTATCTCTATCAAGCTACCATTGACAAAAGGATTGTCAATACAAAACCGATATGCATCAACAATCTCATCAATAGATGCAAAGCGATGAATTGCAGTCTTTTTATATATATTCTGTTTTATTTCTTCTGGTTTCTCTTTTTGCCAAGGTGTTTCCACAAAGCCTGGAATAATAGCATTGACAGTTGTTCCTGTTCCCTCAAACTCTTTTACCAAGTTTTTGGCCAATGCGCACACTGCAGATTTAGTAACTCCATAGCTCAACACCGTGGCATGAGGATGAATTGCCATCTGAGAACCCGTAAAAATGATGCGCGAACCATTGGGTATCTGATTATATAGTTCTCTGATAATAATATAGTGGGAATTGACCGCTACTTCCATCTGTTTGTCCCAATCACCATCTGTTGTTTCAGTAAATGCTTTGCGGATGCTCATGCCTGCGTTGCATATAACACAATCAACATGAGATGTTTTGCTCTTAACATATTCAAGGAACTCGTACACATCTTCACGCATTGACTGATCTATTTTTATCGCCTCATAGTTATCTATCGGTTCAATAAAATCATGTCCAATATACGTTGCAAAAACATTGTAGCCCTTGCTTATTAGCATTTTTGAAACACCCAAGCCAATACCAGACGTTCCTCCTGTTACTATTGCATACTTCATCTTATAATAATATTAAGTTCTTGTGCTCACTAAATCGCTGCATAATCTCAGCCATAGCTATGCTTTCACGTCTACGAAGCCTGGCAGAACTCTGACGATTATTTAGTATACAGGAAATGAACTCCTGTATCTCATAACGCAAACCAGCGCCATCCCACTTGTAAAAGAATTTCTTATTTTGATTTTGATCCTCATAGCGAAGTTCAAAATAGTCTGTTTTCCACCAAGGAGCTGGCACATAAGCATAACCTTTGGTACCTGAAATGACAAGATTACCTTCTGTCTTAACCCCAAGAGCAACTATAAAAGAACATACAGCATTATGATAACGGAAGATTCCTTTTGTATACATGTCTACACCATCCTTTATTCTTGAATATAGATTTAATTCCTCATAATTAATACCACAAAGTTTCATTATAGGTAACAATGGGTAACTGCCAAGTTCATACATAGAACCTCCTGCCTGTTCGGGGTCAAACTCTCGTAAAGACATATCATCATCCCATAGTTTTGAGAGAGATGCTTCAACATCCACCACTTCTCCTATGACACCAGACTTTATCATCACCATTAAATGATTAAATGCTGGACAGTGAGCAGTCTTGTTAGCTTCCATTAGGAACACTCCCTTTGCTTTAGCCAAAGCATAGACTTCTTTAGCTTGTTCAGAATTCAATACCAAGGGGGTTTCACATAGAGTGTGTTTAGCTTCTGAAACACATTGTTTAATATAATCATAATGAGACAGATGAGGTGTGGCGATATAAACAGCATCTACAACATCTAACATATCCTGTAGCCTTTCATAAGCTGTGATACCTACAGATTTTAACGCTAATGATTGGGCGGCCTTATAGTTAATATCATATGCAGCAATTACTTTGACACCACTTACTACATCTGCCTCAGACGGGAATCGATTAGCAACACGCCCACAACCAAGAATGCCAATTTTAACATAAGTAGTTGACTCTTCGCGTAACATTGTAGAACTGATTCCTTCTGTGCGAGGAAGATAAACAACTTCGCAGAAATCCCTCAAGTAATCGAATTTCCCTTCCCAGTCTGAGCCTATCGCAAAAACATCAACATCATACTTCTGAATATCGTCAATCTTCTGACCTAAATAATCTTCAATAATAATCTGATCGGCGTACCCAGTATCACGTACAGCCTCTACACGCTCAAGCACATTATTACGTACATTCAGCTTGCCCCTTTCACGATCAAAACTATCATTAGTCACTCCCACTATAAGGTAATCACCCAATTCTTTAGCTCGACGTAAAAGGTTGATGTGCCCTTGATGTAATAAATCATACGTACCGTAAGTTATTACTTTCTTCATCAATAACCAATATTTTGATTAGTATTTTAAAACTAACTTAGAATAACGATGCTGGAAAACCCCTGTGTACAATCCACTCAATTTAGGTATTCTAACAGTTCGAATCATTAGATCTATTTTCCACTTAAATGAATAGGAGTTAATTACATCTGAGAAGTGACTTAAGTATTCCTTCCTAATCTTCTTTGGGATACTAATTCCCGGTACACCTCTATTAATCTGATCTGCGATTTTTTCTTTAAAAACTTTCCTATAAGCGGGATAATTCTGGGAAAATCCATCAAACATTGCGACCTGTTCGTCTAAAGTACAAAATCTTCTGCGAAGCCACGAAACATAATCTTTTGTTCTTTTTTCCTTCCCCATCCATGATTCGGGATTGTCAACTCTATATACAGACATCACTTTATCAAAGTAATAGATATTTCCTTTCATGGCACACATAATCTGTAGTGCATAATCACTAGTCCTGCATTTTGAACAATAATCAGGATAATTCACTTTTACAATTGGGCGATACATAACACTGCATGTTGATATATATAATCCAGTCCTGTTAATAACATCAACAGGGTCTAAAGTTCCATCTGACTTACGGCAATATTGCTCACCCACATACTTGTTCTGAGAGACTGATAATAGTTTAGACCTGTTGCATGTCATAACACATTCTATATTTGATTCCATATAGCTCACTTGACGCTGTAGCTTCATGGGATCAATCCAAAAGTCATCGCCTTCGCATATTGCAATATAAGTTGAATTATCATTCCACTCCCTTATATAATCATCCTTTGATTTGGAAATGGAGAAATGGTTGTACTTTAGGAATAAAACAGCAAAAAAACAATTTAAATTGTTGCGGTGACGGGCAAAAACTAATACGTAATCTTCAGTTTCTTCATTCCTAACCAATGATTTGTCTTGCATATTAAAATGCTCTTGAAGATACTCTTTTATGACTTCTGATTCTCCGTCCGTGCTGTTATCATCAATAATAGTACAGACATATGGAAAATCCGTTTTTTGCAAACAAAAGCCATTTAGAGCATCTACAATATAATGTGCATGGTTATAAGTCATGCACCGAACACAAACCTTAAAATTCTTAATGTGCTTATTCATATGTTATACATTAGCTGCATTTCCACGATTCCGAAACTTTACCCAATAAGATCCCAAAATAGCAGACAATTCCCTATATTCTTCAAGTTTTGCAATTCTACAGGAAACCAGACCTATAAAAAACCCCAAAATTAATTGAACAGGAAGGATAATCCAATATGAAATAGGCAGGTATTTTACAAAAAAGACAAAAAACGCGACAAATATAGCAATAAAGAAGGAAGGTGCTATATCCTTTAATTGCATCCATGATGTATAATTTAAGAATTTACCGGAATAATACGAATTAAGGAAATAAGCAAGGGCACCAGCTACTATGTTTGTGTAAAGCATTGGCATAATACCTATATATATACCCATAGCCAATGGTATTAAGGCAAGTGCTTTTTTTATTATCTCCAATCCGAGAAACAAATCACTGCGTCCTTGCACTTGAAGCATGTTCAAGTTTATAGCATGAAGTGGATACAAAGCTCCATTTATGCATATCAGTGGAAGAAAAACAGCAGCGTCATGCCATTTAGGACCTATAAGACAATATAGCAAAGGCTCAGCAACAGCACCTACAAAAAACATGCTCATAAACGTAACGAACATGCTCATTTTAATAATATGGCGATATGTAGAAACCATGTGTTCCTTGTCTTCCTGTATGCTACTCAACACAGGATAAGTCACACGTTGTATTACACTTGTAAGATTACTTGAAAACAACTGAGAGAATTGTTTACTTCTTGTGTATTGGCCCAACATTGTCGGACTATAAAATTTACCTACCACTAATTGATAAAGTTCTTTCCAAACTGTATCGATCATACTTACCACCATCATCTTCCATCCAAAACCAAAGAGGTCACGAAAACTTGCAACAGAGAAGCGAAGTTTTGGCCTCCAATGACTATACATAAAAAGAAAAAACGTACGCAATAAATTGAATGACAAGCTTTGTGCTATCAAAGCCCAAACACCAAATCCGATCAATGCCATAACAACACCGATCATTCCACTTGCCAGGGAAGCTATCAAAGTAACTTTTGTTTGTGTCTTAAAATCAAGACTCTTAGTAAGACGTGTTTGCTGCACCAATCCTAAAGCGCCAATAATCAGGCTGATAGAAGACACACGAGTTAAATCAACAAGTTCACTGCGGTGGAAGAAGGCGGCAATAAGTGGCGAAGTTAAGAAAATAATACAATAAATACCCAAACTAATACCAAGATTAACAATGAATGAAGTACTGTAATCATCATCAGTAACCTTTTTCTTCCGTATTAGTGCAGAAGTAAATCCTCCATTTATCAACGCATTACTAACAGCAGTAAAAATAGCAATAATACCGATTAAACCATAATCATCTGGAGACAATATTCTGGCAAGTACTATACTAACGACGAATGACACAACATGCTGTGCAATATTATCAATAGCACTCCAGCCAACTCCTTTTATTGTTTTCCCTCTTAATGATTCAGATGCCATTGCCTACAATTAGTACTAATACTCATTCTCTCGCTTACCATATCGATTCTCCTTACGATAAAGGGCCTGTCTTTCTGGGGTCGTACTTTTATCTAAAACTGAGGAATAAGGATAATACTGGTCAAAAGCCTGTTTCTTCATATAGCCAGAAAGAACGATATATGGTACGAAAAACAAAATCATCATAATATATGCGGTTATACAGGGCATTCTCAAATACTTCTTAGCGAAGCCAATGAACAATTCTGAATAAAAAAGTACGAAATAGATTCTATAATAATCCACAAAGCGATATACAATCTGAAAGTTAATCTGAACCATCAAAAAGAATAGGCCCAACATAACAAATGGTTCAAGTCTTAACAATTGATAGTTTTTAATCTTTACCTTAACAACCCATAATGATAATAATCCATATATTACATCATAAAAGAAACGAACTAACAGATTATTAACATTATCACTTTGAGTTCCATAATAATCTGATTCCGTGTATTTCTCTACTTTATCTGTTATTTGTTCCGAATCTTCTAATAAGAAAATATAGTCTCCTATAGCTTCTTGGAGGATCCTACCTGCCACGAAACCAAGCAATAATAGAATAATGCCCTTAGTATTAAGACGCATGAATAACAAAAGAGGCATCATAAACATCACAATTGTCTGAACATGAAAAAAAAATCCAACCAAAATTAGGCAATAGCCTTTAATCCATTTTTTATCTATGAAATAATCATTTGCGAAAAGGCATAGAACAATACTAAAACTAGCTCGCATAATTTGCATATTGTAGGCGGTATAACACGTGAATGCATAAAAGAGCAGGCAAGTAAAAATGTATGAACTATGTTTCTTTATATACTTAAATATCAGAATATTGATAAATGACGCTTGAATTAGCTGTACATGATAGAATCTACCTCCTAATGACTTTACAATTGAATTCATTAATACCCAAAAAGGATCGTTACCAATTGAAAGATCTGACAGAGTAATTTTGTCAAGAGATGGATGCTTGTGATAAAAACTCCAAAGGTAATTTGGAGTATCCTCACCCAATCTATATCTCAATCCGGCTATCAAAATAAAGACGACTAACATAAAGATGTACCAGAAGTCCTTATTTGTCTTTGAACCCATCAGATCATATCGGAATGATAGATAAAATAATATTACAAAAACTGAAAGATATAACATTATTAGATCTGTTAACCAAACTCAATATATAACTATATAAGAGTTATTACCTCACATTCTTTCTGAACAGCAACTTACCCTCTATCTCACTTTCCGGATATTCTTTCACAATGAAATTGTTGCTTACGGTCTTATATACACAACAATCTGGCAAATTACGCTTCAATGCTGTGGCTGCACCAACAATGCATTTTTTTCCAACTGTCGTATCGTCGAATACGATAGCACCCAAACCTATGAAACTTTGCTCACCAATCTTTACACCGCCACCGACAGTTGATTTCGCTCCTATAAAACAATGGTCACCTACCAAAGCATGATCGCCTACCCAAGCCCCCACTTTGACAAAAACATTATTGCCAATTACTGCGTCAGTATCTATACATACAAAATCGGTAATCCAACAGTTATCACCATTGAGTGTGCCATTGATAGAAGCCATCGGTGAGACGAGATTGGCAAATCTATATCCCTCAAATTTCAGCTGCTCGTAAACTTTTCTACGGTCTGCATTCAAACGATTCCACTGGATTGCCACAAAAATATAGTCTTTTGCCTTATCAATTATCTGATTAAGAGACTCTATCTCATAGACAGGCTTACCAAGATAAGTGTCTTCTGTCTTAAATTCTCTGTTTACAGCAAAACCAAGGACATCATACAGTTTATATTTTTCTATGAACTTGCATACATTACTTGCCGCAACACTGGTTCCAATAATTACAATCCTATCCATTATTATAAAACTTTTATATGGATATAATCTTCAATATTTTTGATAATCTCCATCATCTGCTCAGGATTGTCGTATTTAAGAATCAACTCTCCAATGCAGTCTTGGGCACCACGGAACTTATGGATTGTTTCTCCAACCTGTACATCTGGTGCCCAATGGGCTATATGATCTTGAAGAACCTTATCAAATTCTATGCTCTCGAACTTTCCAGTTACGTTCGGATGAACCATATAATTTGACCAACAGCCCTTAGCCTCTGCCATTTTCAACCCAGAACAATCGTCGCCTACTGCCGCCTTAATGACATAAGGTACATAGTTGACACCTGTCACAAAATTCACTAACTGAGGAATCAAACTACCACCAGCACGGGCTCCAAGTTCTATCAGATATATCTTGTCATCTTCTCCCACAATAGCTTCTACATTATAAGCCGTGGATTTCATTCCCAGGCTAGTTATCAATCGCTGAATGTCCTTTATCAGATTGTCTATGATAGACTGATCCATAGAGAATGGCCAACACTCACCAAGTGGTGCAAAATCTTTTTCGTAATTGGGATTATAAAATTCGTTGCCAAGACAGTGGAATACAATCTTACCATCTACCGAGAAAGCATCACCAGATATCTGAGGACCTTTTTTGACAAGGAACTCCTCGATGACAAAACGCTTTGATAATGAATAGTGAAGCGCGTCTTCTACATACTCCTTCAACTTTGACTTGTCGGTCATCTTGTTGACACCCTTACTACCAGCCGAGTCCACGGGCTTCACCATCACCGGCATCCTGAAGGCGTCTATCGCCTCCAGGGCCTCCTCATAGGTAGAGAATCCCTGCGCCTTGGGCGCATTGAAGCCATGCTCGCGCAGATACTTGCGGAACAAGTCCTTGGTTGACAGGATTCTCACCGACTCGTACGGGCTTGAAGGCAATCCGAGTTTCTCACTGACGTATGCGGCCACCGGGGCAGCCACGTCGGAGGCGTATGCCACCACGCCGTCCACCTTGAGCTCGCGGGCAAGATTGAGCACGGCCTCCTTGTCCGTCGTGCTGACATTATGATATTCGTGGGCAAACTGATGGCCGGGGTTCCCGGGCAGATAGTCACAGGTAATGACATAGTAGCCGAGGTTTACGGCCTCCTTGATGGCGTAGGTCTGGTACATCGACCCGCCCAGCATTAATACTCTCTTCATAGCTTAAAGACTGCTTGCAAATTCTGTGATTCTCCTCACGCCCTCCCTGATCTTGTCAACATTAAGCGTGAAGGCGATGCGGATATAGTGATCGCAGCACTGGCCGTATGTCACGCCAGGTACCGCTGCCACATGGGCCTGTCGGAGCATGGCGTAGCAGAAGTCGATAGAGTTCATGCCCGTCTTCGAGATGTCCACCATCATGTAGAAGGTGGCCTCAGGAGCCTTGACACTGAATTTATCAATCTT
>AUXO018066129.1_pt1 | contig 12141 bp, 6 predicted proteins | sample 768731 | NCBI WGS metagenome assembly AUXO01 (sample SAMN02715735, study PRJNA202380) | gut metagenome | biome: sheep rumen | host: Ovis aries | place: New Zealand: Palmerston North | reverse complement strand
TGGCCTTGATAAGACCTGTGATAACGTCCGTGGTAGGACGCTGTGTAGCTACAACAAGGTGCATACCTGCGGCACGTCCCATCTGTGCAAGACGGCAGATAGAGTCCTCGACTTCCTTGCCTGCGACCAGCATCATATCAGCCAGCTCGTCGATGAAAACTACTATCTGAGCCATTGGCTGCAATTCGTCGTCCATTTCCGCAAGCTCGTTGTAGGACTTAAGGTCATTCGCTCCCACATCCGCAAATGTGGAGTAGCGGCGCATCATCTCGTTAACTGCCCAGTTAAGCGCACCTGCCGCTTTTTTCGGATCGATGACTATGGGGATGAGCAGATGAGGGATGCCCTCGAACACCTTGAATTCGACCATTTTCGGATCGATGAGTATGAGCTTTACCTCCTCAGGCTTTGCGTTGTAGAGTATGCTCATGATTATTGAACGGGTGCAGACAGATTTACCCGAACCCGTAGTACCTGCTATGATAACGTGGGGCATCTTGGTTATATCGCCGACTATAGCGTTGCCCGTGATGTCCTTGCCGACTGCAAATGTCAGCTTGCTGGCGGAATTCCTGAATTCCTTGGATTCCAGTATCTCCCTGAGAGTTACCGTATCCTTGTTTATGTTCGGGACCTCGATACCTACGGCAGGCTTACCCGGGATAGGCGCCTCTATACGCACTCCCTGCGCCGCAAGACTAAGGGCGATATCGTCCTCAAGTCCCCTTATTTTCGATACCTTAACGCCTGCTCCCGGCTGGAGCTCGTAACGTGTGATAGAAGGTCCTCTGCATATGTTGCTTATCTTTACTTCAACGCCGAAGCTCTTGAAGGTGTTTACAATTATCTCTGCCTTGTCATGCATCTCCTTTACCGCATCCGAACTGTTGGAACGTATATCGGGAGGAGTAAGCAGGTCGATACCCGGAAGTATGTACAGCGGAGTCTTGTCCTTGACAGGTGCAGAGGGAGTTTCCTCTTCAACAGCTTCCGCAGGAGCAGCCTCAGTCTTTTCGGGAAGATTCTCCGCAGCCTTATTGATAAGAGCATCAAGGCTGTGATCCACAGGATCAGCAGGAGGAAGCTCGTCCCCGAGGTCGGGATTATCGATGAATATAGGCACATCAAGGGGATCGTCATAGGCTATCTCCGATTCGCCCGGAAGCGGAACGTCCATGACAAAGCCGTTCTCATCGGGGATGCCGCGTCGTACAGCAGGCTTTTCAGGCTTTCTGACAGGCTGCGCCATGGACATATTGCCGTTCAGTAGACTTATAGCCTCTATCTCCTCACGGTCGGGATAGGAGATGCCTGTCTGTATGACTTCATCTTCGGTCTCTTCCCCGTCCGTATCGTCCTCTTCATCGTCACCGCCGACAACTCCATAGAATCCGCTGTCGAAATTGCCGTCCACAAGCATTTCCTTTACTCCTGCAACGCACTGCATAAGGAAGGTAAAGGGACGGAAAAGTATATCAAGGAACTCGTTTATACCCTTGCCTGTAAGAAGGAGTATGATAACGAAGAATACCACAAGAGTGAATATCTTTGCGCCGAGTCCGCCAAATATCTTAAGCAGGGTTCCGCCGATGAGGTAGCTGATGACTCCGCCGCCCTTAAGTGCAACGCCCTCCTTGTAAAGCTCGGGGATGTTCTTGAAGAAACCCAGTCCCGGAAGCTTTCCCACGAAGAATATCTCTATGGCTGCACTGACTACGAAAGGCAGTGCAACTGCCCATGCAGCACGTCCCGAAATATCCTCTTCGGTCTTGTTCTTGCTTATAAGTATGGATGTATAAATAAGTATAACGGGTACTATGAAAACAGATACTCCGAATATACCGAGAAATGCTCTGTGTATACTGTGCCAGCCCGATGTTCCCGGTATGAGAGCCATCGCAGCCATAAGAACTCCTGAAGCGAACAATACAACAGATGTGGTTCTGTTGCGCTCGTTCTGTTTCTGCTCAAGCTTTTCCTTGGCACTTGCAGCCTTCGGTGAAGAAGCTGTCCTGCTTCCCGAAGCCTTTTTTCTGACTTTTTTCTGTGCAGGCTTCTTTTTTTCATAGCCTGCCACCACTTCTATCGGAGCCGTAGGCTCTGACATCTGTGCCTTTTTTTTGTCTGACATTGCTATCCTCCATTTTGTTCTGCATATGTACAGCTCCGCAAGACGCATCACCGTCGTTACGGAAGCAATATCGGGAGTTTTTCCCGTTAACCGACTTTATCATCAGCATATCTTTTGTCTGTATTCTCTATCATCTCATACAGACAGCTAACAGCATCACCAAGTCCTCCGAGACAGTCGATAAGTCCCGACTCAACAGCCTTTTCGCCTTCAAGCACTGTTCCCACGTCCGTTACCAGCTCATCAGTATTCATGAGCATCCTGCGGAATTCATTCTCGTCCACCGAACTGTTCTCTGTGACAAAGCGGACTATCCTGTCCTGCATCCTGTCAAAATACGAGAAGGTCTGGGGTACGCCGATAAGGGTGCCGTTCATCCTTACGGGATGTATGGTCATAGATGCCGACGGAACTATAAAAGACTTCTTTGCGCTTACTGCAAGAGGTACTCCTATAGAGTGACCTCCGCCCACCACAAGAGATACCGTAGGAGTCTTCATTCCAGATATCAGTTCAGCAATGGCAAGTCCTGCCTCAACGTCGCCGCCGACGGTGTTGAGGATTATCAGAAGTCCCTCAACGCTTCTGTCCTGTTCTATAGCCACAAGGGAAGGAATAATGTGCTCATACTTGGTTGTCTTGTTCTGTTCGGGCAGTACATAGTGCCCTTCTATCTGTCCAATTACCGTAAGGCAGTGGATAAGATGCTTCGAGTTTGAAGGCTCGGTCTCTCCCGTTTTAACTATGGAGTCTGTCTTTTCCGCCTCGTCCTTACGGTCCTTTTTATCGTTTTCCATTGTATACACCTCACTTGACTTCGTACTTTTATTATGCACCGAGTCCGCAAAGGTATACATTATTTATTATACACGAACCCTTCCGCAAAGTCAATACATCAATTTCAGCATTTACAGGGTTCAATTTTGTTGATTAGAATAATTAATCTGTAGGGACGGCGCACTTGATCGTGCCTGCCCACTACAAAATGTGCTCATTTCATGACATATAATATTGATAATTGATTTGCATGTGAACCGTGATGGCTGCCTTGACAACTAAGCGAAGTCATGCTATACTGTTAACAAAATTTCTCACACGAAAGGATGAGTACTATGTCACTGACATCACATATTGAACCGTATGAGCACATTCTCTGGTCCGGAACGCAAAATAAAAAGGTTTCTGTTATGAAATCAATCTTTAATCCGATGCTTCCGAAGGCGGTGTTATGGGGGATAGTTGAATTAGGATTCATCTTGTTGGTGATAATATCTTCCCATTCTGATTCGTCATCTAATACAGATAAAAGCGTCTTTTTAATCCTAATTCCATTTTTTTTAGGTCCCCTTATGCCAGTCTTGCTGTACCTTGGCGGCGTGCTGACCGCTGTTCCGAGTGTCAAAAAAACAAACTACTGCATCACCGATCAGGCAGTTTATATACAGCAAGGAATTTTCAATACGACTACTAAGCGCATTCCCTATCAGCAAATTATCTCCGTTGATACGAAACAATCATTTTTTAACAAACGCACTTCTACGGGTGATGTTATTCTGAAGCTTGACGAGATCATGTATTCTGGAAAGCACCGTATACCTCGTTATCGCAAAACCATAATTGAAAATATTGCTGATTACGAAGAGGTTTATCAAACGATCATGAAGTATCAGTCGTTGTTTGCCGCTGATATGCTGTGAGATGCACCGAATGACGCAAGTTTTACCAGTATACAGACATAGATAAATACTCACATTTCCGCTATCTTGAAGTCTTTGAGAAGCACCGCTCCTATTATAGACAAACCAACATGGATAACAGCAATTCCTTCAGTTTTTTCAAGGCATAAAGAAAGCTCCTGAGCGATTCAGGAGCTTTCTTTTTTTGATCATATGTTTTATATCATTTCTTGAATAATTAAGCTTTTGTAACAACGTTATAGTAAATACTTGCAGCTAAGTGGCTTCCTTCTAATGCAGAATCAGTGATACCATCGAGTTTTGTATCAGCGCAAAGGCTTGAATTGCCCCACTGATCTCCGGGATATCTCGAACCCTTCTTCCATTCTAACTCTGTCTCATAACAACCATAGGACAGGAATGATCTTGCAAGTCCGCTTGAATGAAGATCAGAAGCAGCAGCCTCTCCGTCATTGGACCAGTCATAATAATCAAGCAGATAATATTTTATCTTAGCTGTGTATACTGTTTCTCCTGCTGCGTTTTTAGAGCAGTCGACCGTTGCTGCGAGTGCATTCTGTCCGCCGCCTACTGCAAGCCACCAGTCAATGGATGCATTCAAATCGTACGAACATACAAGTTCATGATAATTACATTTCCATGTAGATGCTAAAAGTGTACCTGTTTTATGTACATCCCTTGGCTTTTCAATGTCCTTTACAGTAGAAAAATCAAACTTATGGTTTAATTTCACATTCTTTTCGACCATATCCATAAAGGAGTTCATATTATCATAATATCTGCTTCTTCCGACTGTTGTAAGTCCGATAGCATAGTTAAAATCATCAAAGCACATATCTGTACCCTTTCCATTAAGAAAATGGCTAAGCGCTTTTGAAGCATTCGGTGTACTTCCGACTACATCAACAAAAGAAGGAATGTCTTCAACAAAGCCTGTACCATTCAGAAGTGATGACAGTTTAGTTTTTCCGCCTACTGCCATAATCCTGAGCTTTGCTTTATCAGCAAACATCTTAGCGGTCATCGGTTTTGTAAGATATGAAGTTTCCGAATCATGTATTACCTTCTCATAGCCGTTTGAAAGAAGATCTCTGTATTTAACGGCAGTGTAGTCATCAACGACCTGGAAATGATCATCCAGAGCTTCAAACGGAGAATTATCACATACATCACGGATTCCGTCATTATCAGTATCAGACTTTGTAGGATTTGATTCCCATACAGCTACATCTGTGTTATCATAGAAATCCTTAAGCTTTGGTCCGTAAGGAGTATCATGCCACTGGTAAGGGCCGTAAGGAACGTCATTTTCATCCTTCTTCTTGCCGACAGTGATATCAGCCTTCTCGAAGAGTTCAGTATATGTCGGGAATTCGTATGTACCGTCGGGATAGATTATCATATAAGTTCTGTCAAGCTCCTCCCAGTCAAGAACTCCGTCTCCGTCGGTATCATTATCGGAATTCGGTCCCAGTGCACCTTTGAGGACCACCTTGATATTGCCGTTTATGGTCTCTATATCATATGAAGCGTACTTTTCAACATTATTTTCGATTCGTTTGAGAAGCGCCTTGTAGTTAGCATCCGGATCGAATTCAATATCCAGTCCGCCATACTCGTTTTCCATGTAATAACTCAGATTTTCATCAGGTTTCTCTTTATAGTATATTTCTGAGAAATCCATATTATTTTCCCAAAAATAAGTATAGACATAATCAGCATCAGTATAATCATCGCTTCTAAAACTTGTAGGCTGAGTTCCTGCATTCATGAGATTTACTACAAATATTTTATTAACAAATCTATAAGAAGCCAAAAGCTCATCATACACTTTTTTGTATGCAATAAGTCTGTTTGCCGGCCCCCACATAGCGTGATATTCAAGTTTTTCAAGAGCTGCATCAAGGGATTTCAGATCAGAGAAGTCGTTAGTGGTTGAAGTTTCCTTAAGCTGCATAGCCTTTGTCTGAATATCATATGGAATAAGATGGATAACAACACCGTCGTAATTCTTGAAGAGATACGCACCCATATCATGGATCAGCTTCTTCTGAGATTCAAAATTTTCATCACCGTTATAACCTGACATCTGGATAGCAAAAGCAAGCTCGAATGCCTCGTTTCTTAATGTCGGAGCCGAGCTCTCATCCTGTGCTTCGATACTAACATCAGTCGTACCGTTCATCGCAGGGCTTTCAACAGTACCTGTTTCCTCCGACTTTTCGGGAATATCCTCCTCTTCTTCAGGCTTGATGCCAAGTGAATCGAACCAGATCTCAGAGTCCATTATGCAGTATGTACCTGTACCGTCTATGTAAGCGATAACGCTGTTCTCAGACTCGGAGTAATAAGTATCAAGCGGGATGAACATATGGATATCCTCGTTATACTGGAAAACAGAAAAGCGCTTTATGCCTTCAAGTCCCTCATAAGTACCGAGTTTATTGTCCTTGTATTCATCCTTGATATTGAATCTGAGCTTCATCGAATCGAGCTTTGCATCCTTATCAACAACAACATCGATAACGTCTCCGACAATAGCCTCTTCATCGATAACATCGGTGTATCTGCTCTTAGATACGGTAAGTTTCTCCTCAGCAAATCCCACTACGTTCATATCAACAGCAAGCTTATATGCATTTTCTTCAGTATTAACCAAGTCGAGAACAGGAGCATCAACTCTTACTGCCTGAGAAATGAAAACATCTCCGTCTTTATTTCCGACGGATTTCGGATTAACAGGATCAGTACCCATTTTATGCTCTGCATAGTCCGAAAGTCCGTCCTCATCTGTATCTTTAACAAGGGGATCAGTCTTAAGATCGTTAACTTCCTCACCGTCAGTAAGGCCGTCGCCGTCTGTATCCTTATCAAGAGGATTGGTACCAAGCTCCATTTCCTTCTTGTTCGGGATGCCGTCATCATCACAGTCAGCCTCTGCATCCGAAACACCCTTTTTGTGCGAATCGGAAACAGCAGGATCGGTACCTGTGATATACACTTCCTCATAATCGGTAAGTCCGTCCTTGTCAGTATCCTTGGAATCAATATCGCTGCCGTAAGCGGACTCGAACATATCAGCAATGCCGTCCTCATCAGCATCGAAGAAATCTGTTATATATGTATCCTCTTCCTTGGTGATGAAGAACGGGAATGATTCGTAACTATTTCCCTTGTCGTCAGTATAGCCGACCTTGAAGTATACTGTACCGTTGATATCTTCAAGAGCATAGCTGTAGCTGTCTGAATCTTCAACCTTAGCAGCGGATACATACTTCTTATTGTCATCAGAAACAAAGAGCTCAACAGTTTTTACATCTTCGTTCACGAGCCATTCGATGTCGACGGACTTTGTCTCTTCGTTATACACGCCAAAAGCGTAGATACCGTCTGAAACTGTGGCATTGCCCTGTTCCTCGGGTGTATCACTGTCTGAAGGCTTTTTGAAGAATGATTCAAGCTTCTCGCTTGTCAGCGGAAGATCATCCCTGCTTATGTACTGCACATCGATAAGCTGTACAGCGATCGCATCAAGACCTGTTATACCCGAACCGGGATCAACGCAGTCCGCATTGAGTTGAGCCTGTTCATCCATAGGGTATTTTTCCTTGTTAGCGATAAACTGTAATATCGCCAGCGCATCACCGAGAGAAACATCTCCGTCAAGATTGGCATCTCCGTAGGTGACTTTGCTTTCAGCAGCGGTCTCAGCTGCAAAGGAAGCGCCTGTAATGACAGCAGAATTGCTTGCCATCATCGCCGCCGCAGCCGAAGCTGCAATTAATCTTTTCAGTTTCATTTTTCAACCTCCTAAAAACATTTACCAAAAATTATTCCGCGTGTGTTAATTTTAACATCATTTACATTTACTGTCAATAATTTTTTTGCTATCTATAGGCGTTTTTAAAAATATTTATACCTTCATATAAAAAATATATACTTGCAAAGTTATTGGTTTAGTAAATTCTCACAAGAATAATACTGTTTGTATATGCTGTATTTCTGTCAATTTCTTCCTTCTCCCCATATATTGCTGATTTCATTCCAAAATATGTAACGCTCCCGCGGCATCATCGGGAGCGTTTATTGTCTTATCGGTTCGGTGAATCGTAAGCCAGTGACTCTTCCTTCCGGAAAAGGAAAGAAATGCACCACACAGCAGAAATCGCCACAAGGATGTAGAGAGTTCTTGCGATAAGGCTGCCTGCGCCGCCGAAAAGCCACGCAATAAGGTCCAGCTCAAAAATACCGACCAATCCCCAGTTTATCCCTCCGACAATGAGAAGGATAAGCGCAATCTTGTCCCACATTGAGAACACCTCTTCTTTCGGGATTTGACGTTTTCATCGGAAAACCGTCTGTTGGTATTATATCATCAAATCCTTGCGATATACAGGCAAATCATGGCAAAAAAAGAAACGCTGCCAAAAGTGACAGCGTTTATCAGGTGTGTTTTTATTGATATCTTTATCTTACTTTACGATGAATTTGTCGATTTCCTTGAAGAACTTGTCTGCGTCATCTGTGTGAGCGTTGAGCTCGATAGGCTTTGAAAGGTCAAGACTGAAAATACCCATGATAGACTTTGCGTCTACGGCATATCTGCCTGAAACCAGATCGATATCGAAATCATACTTCATTACGATATTCACGAATTCCTTTACATCATTGATAGCCTGAAGTGAAACTGTAGTCTTTGTCATTGTTTTCATACCTCCCATAACGTGTGGATGTGTGGTTTTTTATCGTTTATTTCTTTTTCTGCGGCTTTCCTTACCGCACTTACATCATAGCACTAAAAAAACCCAATGTCAAGCCACTTGAAATATTTTCGTCAATTTAGTATAATATAAGAGACATTGAATTTGATAATTTATTCAGAAAAGAGAGTATTTAATGTCCACAAAAGCAAACAGTGTTTTTTGTGCAGTATTTACATGGATGTTTTTAAAACTCTCTGATAGCATTTTTTAAATTAAGGAGAAATATGTATAAAGTATATTTTATTACATTTGGCTGTAAGGTCAATCAGTACGAAACAGAAGCTCTGAAAAGCTGCTTCGAGGATAACGGATTCGGAATATGCAACGATGCAGATGAAAGCGACATTATAGTAGTCAATTCCTGCACTGTCACAGGAAGTGGCGACAGCAAATCGCTGTATTCGGTCAGGAAGCTCCGCAAGGATCACCCTGACAGTGTTATAGTCCTGACAGGCTGTATGCCACAGGCAGATCCCGATATACAGGCAAAAATCCCCGAAGCGGACGTCATAACAGGCACCAATGAACGCAAAAATATCCCCGAGCTTGTAAGCAGATTCATATCCGAACACGGCAGACTCGTGGACATAGTCCCCTACACGAACCATGACTCCTTCGAGTCTATGGAATACCGCAGTTCATTCAGCAAAACGAGGGCTTTCGTGAAGATACAGGACGGCTGCAACTGTTTCTGCAGCTATTGCATGATACCATATGCCCGCGGACGATGCAGGAGCAAATCCCCCGATATACTTAAAAAGGAAGTGGAAATGCTTGCGGCTTCGGGACACAAGGAGATCGTACTTGTAGGCATAAACCTTGCATTCTACGGCATGGAAAGCGGTCTCAGGCTTGCGGATGCAGTTGAGCTCTGCTGTAGTATCGAGGGCATAGAGCGTGTACGTCTCGGCTCTCTCGAACCCGAAATGCTGCTTGAAGATGACCTCCGCAGACTTGCCGCACAGCCGAAACTATGTCCGCAGTTCCATCTTTCACTGCAATCAGGCTGTGACAGGACTCTCAAAGCCATGAACCGCCGCTACACCGCCGATGAGTACTATTCTCTCACTCGCCGGATACTGGAACACTTCCCCGATGCGGCGTTCACCACCGATATAATGGTAGGCTTTCCCGAAGAGACTGACGAGGACTTTGAGGAATCCCTGAGATTTGCAGAGATGGTCGGATTCGCCAAGATACATGTATTCCAGTACTCCCCGAGAAAGGGAACTCCTGCGGCTTCAATGAAGCAGATTTCCTCCGCCGTGAAGGCTGAACGTGCCGACAGGATGAAATCGACTGCCGCAAAGCTTCAGAGCAGTTACCTTGCCCGTCAGGTTGGAAAAACTGTGGAAGTGCTGTTCGAGCGCGAAAATTCGCCTGAATTCCACCAGGGATGTGCTCCCGATCACACTCTCATAAAAATTTACAGAAAAAATTCCGAAAAAAGTTTGCGTAATCACATATTTAGTGTTATAATAAAAGAGAACCGCTCCGATCACTGTATCGGAGAGATAAAAGAACACTGAACCTCATAACGAGGAGAACAGGAGAACAGATTTATGTCCGTATTCAGAATTTATGTTGAAAAGAAACCTGAATTTGCAGTTGAAGCACAGTCAGTCCTGAGCGATGTCAGGACAGCACTTCGTCTTGACCTTAAGAACGTCAGGATACTCAACCGCTACGATGCAGATAAGCTCAGCGAAGAAGATTTCAAGGCTGCTATAAGCACAGTCTTCTCAGAGCCTGCTGTTGACGTTGTTTACGACGAGCTTCCTAAGCTCCGTGATGACGAGCACGTATTTGCAGTTGAATATCTCCCCGGTCAGTTCGATCAGCGTGCAGACAGCTGTGAGCAGTGTATACAGATACTCCGCCAGGGCGAGCGCTGCCGTGTAAGAAACGCAAGGATATATATTGTGAGCGGAAGCCTCAGCGATGCTGACATCGACCGCCTTAAGGCTTACATAATAAACCCTGTTGAGAGCCGTGAAGCTTCACTTGAAAAGTTCGAGACACTTGATACAAAGTACGATATCCCTACTACAGTTGATACTCTCACAGGCTTCACTTCACTGGATGAGCAGGGACTTCACGCACTCGTTGACAAGCTCGGTCTTGCTATGGATTACGACGACATAAAGTTCTGCCAGGACTATTTCCGTACAAAAGAGCGCCGCGATCCCACTATCACTGAAATACGCATGATCGATACCTACTGGTCGGATCACTGCCGTCACACCACATTCCTTACAAATGTAGAGCACGTAAATATAGATACACCTTATATAAGAGAAGCTTTCGAGCTTTACATAAACGTCCGCGAGGAGCTTGGCAGAAATGACCGTCCTGTAACTCTCATGGACCTTGCTACAGTTGCTGCAAAGAAGCTCAAGGCTGACGGACTTCTCCCCGACCTTGACGAGAGTGAAGAGATCAATGCATGTTCCGTAAAGATCAAGGTTGATATCGACGGCAAGCTCGAAGACTGGATACTCATGTTCAAGAACGAGACTCATAACCACCCGACTGAGATCGAACCTTTCGGCGGTGCTGCTACATGTCTCGGCGGCGCTATCCGAGATCCGCTTTCAGGACGTTCATACGTATATCAGGCTATGCGTGTCACAGGTGCTGCTAATCCTCTCGTTCCCGTTGAGGACACTATCACAGGCAAGCTCCCCCAGAGAAAGATAACTGTCGGTGCTGCAAACGGCTACAGCTCATACGGTAACCAAATAGGTCTTGCTACAGGTCATGTTGCTGAGGTCTACCACCCGGGCTATGTTGCAAAGCGTATGGAGATAGGTGCTGTACTCGGTGCTGCTCCTGCTGAGAACATCCGCCGTGAAAGACCTGTTCCTGGAGATATCGTTATACTCCTCGGCGGTAAAACAGGACGTGACGGCTGCGGCGGTGCTACAGGTTCATCAAAGTCACATACACTTGAATCACTTGAATCATGCGGTGCAGAGGTACAGAAGGGTAATCCGCCCGAGGAGAGAAAGCTCCAGAGACTCTTCCGCAATCCTGATGTTACAAAGATGATAAAGCGCTGCAACGACTTCGGTGCAGGCGGCGTTTCAGTTGCTATCGGCGAGCTGACCGACGGTCTTATCATCAACCTCAATGCAGTACCAAAGAAGTACGACGGTCTTGACGGTACTGAGATAGCTATTTCCGAATCCCAGGAGAGAATGGCTGTAGTCATCGCTCCCGAGGATCTTGATAAATTCCTTGCAGAAGCAAAGAAGGAAAACCTCGAAGCTACTGTTGTAGCCGACGTTGTTGCTGAACCAAGACTGAAAATGAACTGGAACGGCAATACTATCGTTGACCTCTCCCGTGAGTTCCTCAACTCAAACGGTGCTCCAAAGTTCACAGATATCACTGTTGAGCAGCCTGAGATGTACTCTTACAACGACAAGGCTGACAGCGCTGAATCATGGACAGAGCTCATGGGCAGCCTGAATGTATGCTCACAGAAGGGACTCATCGAGAAGTTCGACTCAACTATCGGCGCAGGCACAGTTCTCATGCCTTTCGG
>AUXO012693114.1_pt1 | contig 12141 bp, 6 predicted proteins | sample 768731 | NCBI WGS metagenome assembly AUXO01 (sample SAMN02715735, study PRJNA202380) | gut metagenome | biome: sheep rumen | host: Ovis aries | place: New Zealand: Palmerston North | reverse complement strand
TCCTTAACGGCAACACGCTTTTCAGCGATACGTGCCTTCTTACCTGTGAGGTTACGCAGGTAGTACAGCTTAGCGCGACGTACCTTACCAACCTTGTTTACGGTAATGCTGTCGATGTTGGGAGACTCGATGGGGAAGATACGCTCAACACCCACAGTTCCAGACATCTTACGAACAGTGAAACGCTTCTTCTCACCGTGACCTGAAATCTTGATTACAACGCCACGATAGAGCTGGATACGCTCCTTGTTACCCTCGACAATTTTGTATGCTACTGTGATGGTGTCACCAGCCTTGAATGAAGGGTGGCTCTTGCCTGTAGCAAATGCTTCTTCAGCAATTTTAATTAAATCAGCCATTTTTTGCTATGTTTAAAAATTGTTTGTCGATCACCGATAGGCATAACAGGTCACTCTTCTCCTGCCAGCGACCTATGGGAAAGCGGGTGCAAAGGTACGACTTTTAATTCATAATTCACAAATCATAATTCATAATTTTGTTATTTTAGACGTTTTTTTTACTTTTGTGCGATAAAAGACATAATTATGAGACGTAAAATAGTCATATTTATATTAATTCTTCCATTTCTCACGCTTCAATTTGCATCGGCTCAACAGTATAAAGTTAAGTCAACCAAATGGAAACGCATTGAGGTGACTAGTGAATTGGATGCTAAGCCAGATTCGCAAGCTTTGGCAATCATTGCCCCATACAAAGTTAGTGTGGATAGCGTAATGTCTCCTGTATTGGGTATGAGTCGAGTGGCAATGAATCCCAATAGACCAGAGAGCCTGCTCAGCAACTGGGCAGCCGATGTAATGGTGGAAGGAAGCACGGCTACAGGTTTACCAGCCGCTGACATGGGACTGGTAAACATTGGTGGATTACGCAACAATATGCCCAAAGGCATTGTACGTAAAGGTGATGTTATCCTTATATCCCCCTTCGAGAATAGCCTGGTTGTTTTGGAAATGAAAGGGAAAGACCTTCTGAATCTGATGCAGAATATAGCTGCGGTAGGGGGAGAAGGCGTTAGCAGTAGCGTCAGGCTGGTAATCAGCAAGGACGGCAAACTTATCAGCGCTACCATTAATGGCGAGAAGATATCCCACAAACGCACCTATACCGTTGCCACGTTAGATTATCTGGCAGAAGGAAACGACAAGATGTATGCCCTGAAGAAAGCCAAGAAACGTCATGAGATAGGTCTGAAGACCCGTGATGTGATGATAGAGAGCATCATCAAGCATCGAATCATTGACGCCAAGATGGAAGGAAGAATCACCATTTCCCGTTAGTGGGAAATGGAATTCAAAATTCAAAATTATAAATTCAAAATTAAACTGTCAAGTTTGGAATTGCCCTCGCTCAATCGCAGCCTTCAACTGTCAACTAATAAATGTCAACTACATGAAACGTATAGTCATAATATTATTCTTTCATTTTCTCATTCTTTCATTCTTTCATTCTTTCCCCGGTTTGGCGCAGCCGAGGAAACTATTCCTTGTTCACACCAGCGACACACATTCTTGCGTGGAACCAATATCGCCCAACTTCAGTGACACAACTCAGGCAAACAAGGGTGGGTTCATACGTAGGGTTTCATTGTTTCAGCAGTTGAGGGAACAACATCCAGGCGAGATGCTTGCTTTGGATTGTGGCGATTTCTCACAAGGAAGTGTGTACTATAACCTCTTTAAGGGAGAAGTGGAGGTGAAACTTATGAACCAGATGCATTATGATGCGGCAACAATAGGTAACCATGAGTTCGACTTTGGTTTGGAAAATATGGCACGCATCTTCCGAATGGCATCTTTCCCTATAGTATGCTGTAACTACGACTTTACCGGAACACCTTGCGAAGGCCTGGTAAAACCTTATGTCGTTATGGAACGCAATGGATTAAAGATAGGTATATTTGGAGTCGCTCCACAACCCAAAGGGCTTATTCTCCAGCATAACTACATAGGCATGAAATACATCACACCTGCCAAGGCAGCCCAACCCATTATAGACAAACTGCGTAACGAAGAGAAATGTGATGTAGTTGTTTGCCTAAGTCATTTAGGCTGGGGTAATGAACCTGAACAGGACAAGGATTTCATATCCCGCACCTCTGGAATAGATGTACTCTTAGGCGGACATACGCATACCTATTTCAAGCACGAAGAATATGTTGCAGATAAGAAAGGTCATCAAGTAGTTGTTGACCACACAGGCAAGAACGCCCGATTTATTGGAACTTTAGAGATGGAAATTGAATAGGGTATAAAAAAAAGACGGTTGTCATCCCGACAACCAATCTTTCCTTAACCTTAAACTAATACCATGAAAACGCTGCAAAGGTACGCTCATTTAGGCAACCCTGCAACGTTTTGACCACGTTTGTTGTCCTTACCCTTTAGTTTATTGATTTATGTCAATTCTATATTAAGGGCAAGGCCCATAATTGAGAATTGAAAGTTGAAAATTGAGAATTGAAAATTCTTTTGACGAGTAAACGAGACGTTGGATTATCTTGTGCTTTCGTTATTTCGAAATTTCGATATTTCGAATTATCGCTAAGCGTCATTATGTTTAATAACAATGGTTAACGACTTAATAAAGAGCAAGCGATTAGGTATTTGCTCCTAACCGCTTGCGCCTTGTTTCTTATAAAAGATATCTTATAGATTATCCTTCTCGATGTCCTTGAAGTATCTGTAGGTGTCAACCTTCAGTTCACCGCATGCAGCTTCGTCACATACAATGATTGCATGAGGATGCATCTGCAGTGCAGAGATTGTCCACATCTGACTTACGCCTTCTTCTACGCCATGCTGCAAAGCACGTGCCTTGTTATGGCCGTTTACAACAATCAGAACCTCCTTGGCATCCATTACAGTACCTACACCAACAGTAAGAGCCGTCTTAGGCACCTTGTTAACATCATTGTCGAAGAAACGGCAGTTGGCAATGATTGTATCTGTTGTCAGTGTCTTAACACGAGTACGTGAAGTGAGTGAAGAGCCGGGCTCGTTAAAGGCAATATGTCCATCAGGGCCAATACCGCCCATGAAAAGGTCAATACCTCCGGCATCCTTGATAGCCTGTTCGTATGCAGCACACTCAGCAGCCAAATCAGGTGCGTTACCATTAAGGATGTGTACATTCTCCTTCTTGATGTCGATATGTGAGAAGAAGTTAGTCCACATGAAACTATGATATGATTCAGGATGTTCCTCGGGCAGGTTTACATATTCGTCCATGTTGAAAGTAACAACATTCTGGAAAGAAACCTTGCCAGCCTTATACAAAGAAATAAGCTCCTTGTAAAGACCCAGAGGTGATGAACCCGTAGGGCAACCCAACTTAAAAGGCTTCTCGGGTGTGGGGTTAGCAGCATTGATCTTTGCTGCAACGTAATTTGCTGCCCACTTCGAAAGTGTAGCATAATCTGTATTGATGATTACTCTCATCTGCTAAAGCCCTCTCCAAACTCCCCTTAGGGATAGACTAACAGGGCTATGGGTCTATGGTTATTACTGTTTTGTATTTCTTGGGCTTGCACCCGTTATTGCATCTTGTTCCGTATTCCTTCTCTGATGGCGATAGGTAGCATCAGTAGGAATATATTTCGCATTTACCGCCTCCGTATCATAAATACATTTGCCGATATCTTCCGTAGAGATAGTGACAGAATCCTTCGTGAGTTCGGGTACGTTGTAGCTCTTAAGCAATAATATATTCATCTCGGGATCCTCCTGCGGAATAACAAAAGCTTTATGAGCCTGTCCGTTCTTGTCGAAATATGCCAGGAAAGCCCTTGAATAATTGCCATCCATCCTACGACTGGCGAAGACCATCCAGCGTCCATTACTACTCCACGAATGGAAGCTCTCGGCATCATCGCTGTTGGCAGCCTTAAGTGCATAACAGCTGTCTGCCTGAAGGTCCTTCACCCAAAGGTCGGCGCCTTTATGCCAGATGTGGAACTGGCCGTAGTCTCCCTGCGTATAAAGCACATACCTGCCATCGGGACTAACCCTGGGCACACTGATGCTCTTATGCATAGATGCTGCATCAACCTCAACCTTAGGCTCACTGAATTTACGTGTCTTGGCGTCAAAGGTCATAGACATCAGATTATAGTAGATACTGTCATACTTGAGCATCAGTTGATGTGTGCGCGTACTGTCAGGCAGCGAAAGATCCAACAGAGGAAGAAGATTGGAGCTACAATAATATAGTTTCTTGCCATCAGGAGCCCAACAGGGGAAAGTCTCCAGATCATTGGGTGTGCGAATAATATGGCTGATCTCATTCTTTGTTACATCATATAACAGGAGGTCACTGGATTCGTCCATCACCTCGATCTTCTCTGGGTGATAAAGGTGGAATACCTGACCTGTCTTATTGGTAGAGAAAGCTATCAGATTCTCTTTGGGATGCCATGAAGGATAGACACCAGCAGTTATAATGGTACTGTCTTTCATCTGCACCTTATGCGCCTTACCGTTCTGGATGATAACCGTTCCTCCATGGTTTGCCCTGACGTGGAACAACATATCTGTCGTACTATTACTACGGTAGTTGTGGCAGTTGATACAATGATTCGTATTAGTCTCGAATTCGCGGTTGTTCTCGTAGATGGTATGGACATCCCAATTGGTAAGGTTACGCTGGTAAATACCCAGTTGGCGATACAGCTCATAGCTCGGCTGGATTAGGCGATAGCTTAGGAAAGCATCTATAGGCTCCTCCGCTACGCTAAGCGTGTATGGCTTATAGCAGAACCACTTCTCCCCTCTTCTGACATATACAGACACCTGTATGTCCGTACCTTTGCAAGTCGAAAGAAGGTTCTTCCATTCCGTCATGTCCATCTGCATAACACCGTCCTTCCCTGCCGAAACCAACAACTCAGCATCTTTCCCTTGTAAGTGAGCCACAAAAGCATCGGCCAAGGTGTCCCGAACGATGAAGTTGAGCGGAGCAATATTGGGTGGAACGACAATGTCGGTATAATCAGGATAGATATCTGCATTTTCTTCCAGCTGTGAATACTGAACAGGTACCTGAGCAGCTGGTTTTCCGCAGGCAGCCATCAGCACAGCTGCTGCTGTAATAAGGATATATTTTAGTTTAGAATTCATAATTCACAATTCATAATTCATAATTGAACTTGAGTTTATAAGTTCTTGCGTTTTTGAGTTTACCGTTTACTGTTGGTAACTTTGATTCTTCACTCTTCACTTTTAATCGGACCGCTTCGCTGTTCTGGACCGCTAACGCTCCTCTGGATCGCTTCGCTCTTCCAGAATTTTTATCTCGATAATTAACTTTTCTCTTTTAATTTTTCTCTTTTATCTTTTATCTGGTTCTCCCCCTAGAGGGGGAGTTAGAGAGGGTCTTTAGTTCACTCCCGAATTAGAGGTTGATAGCCCCGTATATCCTTTCTTCGTTGCCTTTAGGTTGCCGAAGAAATAGTAATAAGGATAATATCCTTTGTACTTGCCGAACAACTCGTATGCATGTCCAGGTCGGTCACTCATATAGGGCTGTACATTATTCAGGAAACTTTGAATCCTTGGTACTCGCATATCCAAACCGGTAAAGTTCTTCTCGAGGCCGGGATTCTTGGTCGAAGACAATAAGATACCATCGGCTATGATATCTGGAGGCGTTGTTCCAAGAATAGGCTCCAGACGCTGCATGAAGGAAGGCATCAGCTTGGTGTAAAGACATACGCAGAGCGAATTGTACAGCGCGTTTATGCTACGTCCTTCTACCAACATAAGGTTATAACCCATGAAAGTAGGCTGCTGATACATACTCTCGAAACTATCATGAAGAGGTTCTGTAAGTCTTATCTTGGCCATCTCGGGGTCGGCATTGACCAAAGAATCATTACCCACCATAGCACCATATTTCTTGCAGAAAGCGCCTTCGAATGGAACATCACTAAGAATACGGAGGTACTTACGGCAAAGTTCCCACTCGCCGCGCATCAACGCGCTCTTGATATATAGTTTCATCAGACGCAATGTAGGGCCCTCCACAACCATCTGTTCCATGCAGGAATGCATACAAGTCTCCACGAAACCGCCATGATAGCTACCCTCTGGGATATACATGTTGCTGGCATTGTTATGTCCTCCGTCTATTCCATGCAAATAAAGCGAGTCATAATCCAGACGGATGTCATACATGCGATAGGCAATCTGGTCGGTATGCACAAGAGCTATGGCGTACATACATGCCATAGGCCTATTGCTTTGGTAGGCATGGGAACGGGCAACCTTTTGTATTCCCTCCCAATCCTGTTCCTGTTCCATAGAGGACAGTTGAGTAATCACACGTACATAGGGACGTTCTATCTCGTTAAAGGTCACTATGGCAGCAAAGCCCAAAACGCAGACTACCAGTTGAATCAGGTTGTCGCGTTGGGTCTCATCACCAGGAATGCCAATCAAAGCAGGAACTTTCTTCTTGCTAAAACTCCTTATCATGATACCCCAGATAATAAGTACAAGAAGTACCAGGAAAGGGATTCCCATGATATATCCTGCTTCAGTCTCAAAGAAAATATCAAGTCCGTAGAAGGTAACGGTACCCATATATGCCAAAGCGGGCAAATATTGGATAGCACGCCACTTGGCTTTCAGACGCCAACAGTATCCAATTAACCATGTGCCTAACGTAAGCATTGCGGCCATGACAAATCCGCCTAACAACGGATACTTAAAGGTCATGAGCAGTGCCCTGCCTATATAACGCAAACTGCCGAATGAACACGAAAGGATGTAATCCAACTGACGCGTATCTGGTACCCAGAAACTATATTCCCGACTCAGATGGAATACGCTTCCATAATAAAATGCTGCCCACGCCAGCACTGCCACAAAGAATATTGGCAGCACCGGCACGCGCACAGTTATTTTCTTTTTTTCTTCTGTTTCCTTTGTTACACTACCAGGGGTAACAACATGCTGTTTCCTGTTAGTCTTTTCTTTTGCCATATTATTTTATCAGTATCTTTTTACCATTAATAATGTAAATACCCTTATTTAGTGAAGAGTGAAAAGTGAAGAGTGAAGAATTTGCTGCCGCTGTGATTCTTCTTCCTGCAAGGTCGTAAACTACTCCCTCTTCATTATGAATTGTGAATTGTGAATTATGAATTGATCCAATAGCTGTTGTTTCACTATCATCCCAAACGTATGTGAAGGGAGAGAAATTCTCAGCATAGAGGAATGAGATACCGTCTGGAGCAAGCGCATAACCAAATTGTGTCTGGGCATAAGTGCCGGCATTCACCACCACATCATTGGCAGTTAGACTAACCTTACCTTCGGTGACAACGGGCGAACCTGCATCAATACTCTCTACCGTGTTATCAAGCTGATAATTAGTGATAGTACCGACAAATCCCTCTTTTACCTGGAAAGGCAGACGGAGTGCCTGATAACCTTCGCCACTCTTACTAAAGGAGAGGCTGGTAGCCGTAAACTCGGTGGGAATATAGAAGGATTTGTCACCATCTATTACAAGAGATTGTGCAATACCCTCGCCACTTACCACATTACCATTGGTCAGCAACTCAGGTGTCGGTTGCTTCTTATCAGCCTGGTCAGGTTTAATGTATGCAATAGAATTGGCGGGAAGGGGATTCATTTCGCTCTTGCCTGCTGTTCCCGTACCATAATAATATAAGGTATGAGGAGTGGGATCACCTTCATAATAAGCCGTCATCTCGCCACGATACATGGCAGGACCATAAGGAACAAGGACTTCATAGCCGTTAGCCTCACAGGCTACAATAGTAAATCCATCCTGTACTTTCGTCTTAACATTCGATGGGAAAGAGAACTTCTTCTTGTCGGTAAGATAAACAAGCTTACCATCCTTGTCATAAACCTTGAAGCCGATTGCGCCAGATCCGTTTATCGTATAGGTACCGGAAGATAATGCATAATAGTAACCGTTGGTCTGGTAGTCATTCACAAAATCGCTCCACTGTCCCACATCGGCATAACCGATAGACACCTCGCTATCATAATTAACACGAGTAGCGCCTTGTGGTTTGCCTTCGAAGGGACCGTCTGAGCTTGAAGGTGATGCCTTGATGCGGTCATCGATGAAACAGATGCTGGGAGCCTTGGGATAGCGATGCATATAAGCCTTAGCATCTTCTATGTCCTGCTCAGTAGTCGTTACCCAGTAGTCACCATAGTCACTCACGTAGAACTTCTCGTAAGGAACAAACATTCCGTTCACCTCGAAGAACTCGCTCAGGTCAAGTTGTGCGGCGTCACACATCTTCTTTGCCATGTGCAGATAATCTTCTTTTCCATAGCTGATGTAACCACCCACGATACCTTCATCGTTGGCAAGACTCGAATCGTATGTAGTTGAGCGCTTCCTGATGGGATCCTTGCGGAGCATCTTAAACAATGTGGGATAGAAGTCGGGCTTATGTCCCTGGGCATGGAAATAAAGGTAGAGTTGGAAGTAGAAACGTGTCTGCTCCCAGATGTTCATACCAAACCATCCCTTCTCTCTTGCGAAGTCATCGAGAGTGTCTGTCACCTTTGTGCCACGTGTCGTGGAAATGCCATGCAGGAATACGTTGACGTTCGAGAAGAGGTTGTTGCTCACTTCAGTAGCGCCAACAATGTTGAGACATGCCTGATGGTTGTGCCCAATCTCGTGTGAGGGTCCCCAGATAGCTCCGCCACTTGTCGTAAGCTGGTTGTAATCCATCACGGTAGAGATAGTGCCGTTCGAGTAGTATGTACCATAGGTCGTAGCATACATATGGCCGTGTGTGACAGAGAAAGCATTCCAGATATTGCGGAACCTCCCCTGCAAATCCTCCTTGAAGCCCATCAGGTCCTCCTCGCACTCTATGAAGTTATTCCAGATGCGCATCAAGCCTTCTACTTCACCAGTCCTGCCTATTGCATTCTTCACCAGACTACCCACCATCGAGAAGACAACACGGTCGCACTTCAAATTGACAATATCACTCTTGTTAAGCATCTTCTCATAGAGAAGTGTCCAGTCCTGATTGGTCATACCCCTTGTATAGTCAAAATAGCCTTGCACCTCACCGCCCTCGATGTGTATTTTGGCAGCGGGATAATTGGCAAGGTACTTATTGGGATTGTTGAGCTGATAGAAAATATAGACCGTGCTGGGGGCACTCAACAGCACCGTATTAAGACCAGCTTGAAGATTAGTGGTTGTACCTGTCTGATGGTCACCAGGGCTATCACTATCTATTACGACTTCTGCTTGCAGCGTACAGTCGCTGCTGGGGTTTTCATCAACATAGATATAGATGATATCGCCTGCCTTGCCAACGATACCTGTCGGTCCTGAGAGCTTGCCGAAGCTATAGCTCATACCTGCATAACTATTTCCTGCCATCTGCTGGTAGTGGCTATAAACCTGATAGTCGTCTCTGACACGGAAGAACTTCTCGAAGCCTTCTCGCGTATAGCCCGAGGAAGAAGTGTAGCTTTGCCATGTATCGTTCTTTACCTTGAGCACCATTGCCTTCATGTCGGCATTCAACGTCTTATAGACTTCATTCTCAGCCAAAGCCTCGTCGGATAGAGCCTGGATTTCATCCTTCAGCTCTGTGCAGGCTTTGTCCTTGAAGAGGTTGGCAAGAGCTGCCTTATAGGTACTAAGGTTCTTCGTCAAGTCATTATAGATATTCAGTTGGGCACGGCCTGCCTCGATGAATGCTTCATCCAAATTTGCCTCCTCGAATCCCCAGACACTATTGGTAGCGTTGCTACTCCAACCAACCACAACATTGCTGGCATCGCAATGGAGTCCGGTACTTCCGTAGTCAAGGATATAATATGTAAGGGATGTAGCATCGTTTGTCCTCTGAATAGAGAAAGTATTTGTATTGGAGGTCGAAGTAGTATATTGTTTACTGAGAGCACCGTTTTGCTGAACGATGTAGCGTTGGGTGCAGACGTTCTGCAGATTATAGCGTCCGTTGGAAGTCTGTACCAGCGTCCAGTACTGCGACAGTTTGTCAGCATCCTTGCCCTCGCAAGTGAGGACACTGGCTCCTATGTTCTCGTTCATGTATACTGACTTGCCCACATTCTTTATACGGTAATACTTCCCGGGGACAGGTTCCGAGAGACCGCCTAGGGCAAGCAGATTGTCCTCTACTTCCTTTATGGTATAGTTCTCGACGAGTGCAATACTCCAGTCGCTACCTTGGTCACCCTGGCACGCCCACTTGAAAAGATCCGTGCCGTTGTTGCCAAGATTCAGGCAGACATTGCCCGAGAACTCTGCATTCTCTGAAAGATTAATATAGTCACCGTTCGTTCCGTTGTTGGGACTGAACTGGATGTAGATGGTATTTGCCGTAGTGGAAGGCGAACGGAAATTATCGTCATCGTTCAGGAAACGTCCGGTATTGGCATTACGAAGAGTATATCCACTGCCTGATTTTGTGAGCAGCCATACCTGAGCCAGCGTATTGTCATTCTTGGCGGCACCCACAGTATTGGTACCATCGTCAGCGAGACGCACATTGGTGTTACGACGGTTGGTAAACCGCACGATGTTCTTGCTGGCCAGAATAAAGTTAACGTAGTCTTTTCCTGATAAATCAGACATACTCGTGACAGTAACCTCACGGAACGCCCAGTCACAGTCTCCATTTGTATTACCCCTGCTGGCTGCTCCGTACAATCCTCCATTCTTACTCTGCAGGAAATACGAACTACTACTATTCTTCAGGCACCAATGTCCTTCGGTGTTAAACTTAGCAATGGTATAGGCATACTTCGATGCCAAAGTAGCGCTTGTAACGTTGGGATTACTTGAAGTTACATTAGCATAATAGTTGCCCAAGCCTGTTTTCAGGTAATACTTGTTTTGTGTTCCCGCAGCCTCCAACTGAACCAGATAGGCAGCACCGGTTGATGCATCTAACCCATTTGGGTCGGTGGTGGTTGCCACTAAGGTGTTCTCCGCCTCTTCTTTGGCATAAGAAGAAGTGGATGAGTTATACAGAACATACCATTTGTCTGTCTGTAGCGTTGTAACACTTTCCCCAATAGACAGAATTTTTCCTTTCCATTCCTGACCTTGTGCCTGCATGGTGTACATGCCAAGCAGTTGAAGGAGTAACAGAGTTATTAAAGATTTTGCTTTCATAGTAGTTATTTTTTTAAGGCACATAAACAAAAGCGGAAGTAAATTCGCTTCTCATCCTCATATTTGACTCCCCTTTTGTTTTCATTATCATTCGCTGTCCAGATCTCGCGCCCCTCGTATTGTCCCCTACCCCAAGAAACAGAGCAGGTAGAACTTGCGAGAGTTAATTTATTTATTGTTTATCACTGCAAAGATAACAAAATTTTCCATCAGACAGTATTCCACGGCTGTTTTTTATAAATAAATGTGTAAAATCACCCTTTATTCTTCATTTCGTTAGCTCAGGATACTGAATGCGGGTATGATACATGGTACGTAGCTTTGTCTTAAAGACTTCCTTAGCCTCGGCAATCTCCAGGAAGGAAATGGGGCACTGAGCAAAGTATCCACTTGTTACCTGATCATCAATGATCCTGTCAACCATACTATTCAGACTCTCCTCGGTATATTCCGACAGACTCCTCGATGCAGCTTCTATAGAATCCGCCATCATCAGGATTGCCTGCTCCAGTGTTGTGGGATTAGGACCAGGATAGGTAAAGATATGTTCATCTACTTCCTTATCAGGGAAGGCATTCTTGTATGACACATAGAAATATTTGGCCATACTCTGACCATGATGGGTAGAGATGAATTCCTTAATCACAGAGGGCAACTGGTATTTATCTGCCAATCGCAAACCATTTCTTACATGCTGAATGATAATCTGGGCACTCTGCTCGTATGGCAGGTTATCATGCGGGTTGGTTCCCGACTGGTTTTCGGTAAAGAAAACAGGGTTTTCCAGTTTTCCTATGTCATGATACAAGGCACCGGTACGTACCAACTGACTCTTGGCGCCTATACTGTTTGCAACCTCAGCAGCCAGATTAGCCACCTGCATACTATGCTGGAAAGTTCCGGGTGCCTCCTCCGAGAGTCTGCGAAGTATGGTGTTGTTGATATTCGAGAGTTCCACCA
>AUXO011651516.1_pt1 | contig 12141 bp, 16 predicted proteins | sample 768731 | NCBI WGS metagenome assembly AUXO01 (sample SAMN02715735, study PRJNA202380) | gut metagenome | biome: sheep rumen | host: Ovis aries | place: New Zealand: Palmerston North | reverse complement strand
AGCTACGGAAACTGTTTGAGGTGGTACAGTATCAAGATCAGTGCCTGCAGGAAGCCCACCTATATATGACATTGCAGAAGTTCTCCATGTACTCCAATCACTGTTAGGCACTTTATATCTGTAGTATTGTACTCCTGTAGTTTGTACTATAAATATTTGCCAGTTCACACCTCGTTGCCCTCCGGCATTATTAGGTCTCATGCCATATGTGTATAAAAAACCACTTGTGGTTATAGGCGCACCTTCTGTATTGGCTGTAACGATGTAAATGCTATTTAGATCTGCATTATTACAATTCATTCCGGTAGGCATTGTATATTTAAATTTCAGAGGCTTCAAAGATGTATCGATAATGTTAATACCACTTAGAAGTGTCATGTAGAATGATACAGTTTCATTAACACTAACATTATTTGGTACATATAAACGTATAATCATTCCTACGCAATTTGATGGTATGTCGATTACTTCCGGATTTTGTATGTACACTTCTTTAATCGTTGCAGCATTAGAATCATACATTATAATGTGTAAGGATGATTTTTTACCGGTATAATAACAGAATACTGATTTTCCAACCATCTGCTGTCTGAGCGCACTTAATTCGCTCTGCTCCACAACAATATTATTAAAACTTTGAGGTGAAGCGGTACCGGTTAGTGTGCATGTTCCGTCCGCGTTCCACTGATATGTTACTCCTCTGTAGGTTGTGCTATTTATAGCTGGACGATCCTGAAGGAAATCATAATTGTTATTATCAATAATTTGTTTTCTGATTAATCCTGTTACATAGGCATCTGCAGCTGCTTCTTGTATGGTTAATGAATTATCAACTGGCGGTGTTGACGGTGTAATATGCTGTGTTAGCCATGCTGTTGTTTCTGCTGCTATTGTAGGATCCATAATTGTTTTCAATGTTCCATCTGCAGCAAGTTTTCTTAGAGCAGCTAATACTTCTTCTGATACATCAAGATTATTAAAATAATTATCAATAAAAGCTTTATAACTGGACCATTCTGTTTTAGTCGCAGCCCACTCATCCTGCATTTCACGCATTATTTTTATAATCTCATCTAAATTCATTTCATGGAAATTTGAATACGGAAATTGTCTAAAAATACCCATATCTTACACTCCTTATTTTTCAGATTTTTTATTCTTCTTTACAAAATCAAGTGTTCCGGTATATCTTTCTTTACCATCTAACACCAGCACTTCAATTTTTTTCTTCTTTTCATCATAATTAAATGTTATCATAATTTCTTTATTAATTCTAACTCCAGCTTTCATTATAACCTCCAAATTAATAAACTAAAATACAAAATCTGTATTTAAATGAATTAACTACTGTGTCGATAAAATTAAAATCTGCAACCTGTCTTTCAGCTTCAATCATTTGCTGTGTCATGGTTACACCAATATTTCCTGTTCGTCTTTGTGTATACTGTCGTTCAGTGGCATTAGCATATGCATGATTATCTGTGCCGGTTTTAGTATTTTTTTCAGCATCAGCCCAGTTAGTATCATTAAACCCCTTCTTCGACATAGTATCTGTAATATTAATAGTATCATTATCGGATGCAGTACCGGATATTGCTTCAGCATCTGTTATATTTGCATCAACATTCCAGATCGGATTATATTCAAGTGTCAGTGTGTTATACAATTTTTCCCATTTATACTGATTTGAATTGCTCCAGATTGAAATAGCTCTTTTCATAATAGACCATGAAGGATATAGCACTTCAAGTTCAGCACATTGCATTAGGATTTCATCTATTACATCATTTTTATTAATTCCGGAAGGTACAACCAAGCCATCAAAGATTGTGTTATCATATTCATACATACCCATTATTGATAGTTTGCTCATTTTTCATGTCCTCCTGAAATCTTAAATTAACACTCAGATTCAAATTAAACATTTCATTTGTTTTTTCTATTCCGTCTTTAATTGTTTCAATCCATAAACTAACTTTAGATTTTGTATCAATATTATTTGCTTCAACCTCATTGGAAGTTACGCCACTTTCCTTAGCCATATTCACATTAGGAATTCCAATCTCAGTGCAAAATCTGGCATCAATCTTAGTCATATCTTCCAAAATATCTTTTGCAATATAATTTTGTTTTAGATTATTTTGAAAAGTAGTCCAAAGAGGATTACCATCTTCATCAAATAATTTTTTATCTGCGAACACTGCCGGATTACCCTCATTTATAATATCATAGACTTTTTTCATGCTTTCAGCTACATTCTGATTTTCGCAGGCAAACACATAAGCAAGCTTTGAATTAACCATATTAACACCAAGGCTTTCAGTAGCAAGCGCCAGAAGATCGGCATAATATGCGACTATATCCCAGCAGCTGCCGTAATCCGGCTGTAGCCTTATCAAAGTACAATCTACATCAATTTTAGGTGTTAAATTACCCCTTAATAGAGGATTTGCTATCTTTGCATTAGTAGGTCTGTAAAATACATCATAACCAAATAATGAACATTGCTGAGGTATTACACCAAATTTATCTGTCTGGATAACAGAAACAAAACCCCACACAAATAATGTATAAAGAAAATAATCTCTGCTCCAGTGATCAGGTATATTCTTAAATTCAAAAACTGACATAATTTTCTGTATTAAGTATCGCCTGAAATACCATGCTGTAGCATTTTCCGAGCTGTGCACTGTTGACGGTGCAAATTTTGAATTATATCGGTTTATGAAATCATAATTAAATGTATTCATAATAATATATCCTTTTCATTTTTCCATAATAATTTTTTAAAGTACCATATCTTTTTATCAGCAGCGATTGGCTTTCCTCCACCATACGGATAATATATAAACCCTTGAAAAACATAACCGGCAGCAGTCAGATAATAAGGCGGATATAATCTCTCAGTTTTAAAGAAATAAGCAGCCCATGCACTCTCAGAAACTGTGATTGACCCATCAGGAAAAATCTCTTCTACAACTGCAACATGCCCATCACCGGAAAAAGGACCGTCCGCCAAACATAATACTGAACCAAGTGCCGGTGTAGATCCTCTCTCATAGCCATCACTATAATTGTACCAGTCCTCTGCATTACCTCCCGAAAAAGTAGGGCGATGTTCCGGTGTTCCCCCTCCTATTTCCCAGCACCTACCCCATACATAGCAGGTACAATTAGGCATACCATAACCGCTTTGATAAAAAGGATTATCACTATACCATAAAGGATTATTTACTATCCCATCATCCGTTAGTCGTGGATAAAATTCATCAGCCATTACTCGTAATAAAAACCACCTTCCAGATAAGATCTAATTTCCCTATCCTCTGTGCTTGTGCCATTAATAGGCACATCACCATCCTGAATTATCATATAACCGGATAATGTATTTATTTTTCGCACTGCACATAGCGGCCTGCCGTTATGTGTATTATCATCTGCAATAGGTCTGAAAAACTGTGCATCTAGTCTAAATACACCTCTATTAGATACAAATGCTCCTGTTGTGCCTATTGTTTGTGCCCTAGGCATATAAGCCTTAACTGCATTACCAATACCACTAGCTGCACCAATAACACCACTAACATTACCCATAGCCAAAGATCCTAAAGCACTAACTGCACCAACTGCACTTGAAGCAGCTCCGATATAATCTCTAGTTACACTGGATAATGAAATAGGTACACCAATTTGTGCTTCTAACCTATTTAATACTATACCGTTACAATGTATAACCATAACGCCTTTACCGGTTATAGGATCTAAATCAATATCAACATTTAAAGTAGAAGCGTTACATGTTACTGAAGTATCAATTTCAATACATCCAAATGGCGGACATGTTAAAGTTAATGCTGTAAACGGTGCCGAATTAACATAATTCCCTCTGGAAGATCCATCCGGATGTTTAGGTATATTAAATTGGTATCTTTTCATCAATCTGGTATTAGGTGTTATAACTGTCCCATATGCCGGCATTGCAAAATTAAATACATTGACCTGCTCAGTAGATCCCAGATTTACTAATTCGGTATATGAAACAGGCAACATTACACATGTTTTAATGTATTGAATAGGATCTACTAAAGATAATTGCAAAGCTGCTGACGCATCATTTAGATCAAAGCCATTATCTTCTGATATTATCCCTTCAGCATCCATTAACTCGCTGCAGATAACACCCAGCTGTCCTGATCCAAGAGCATAGTATTTAATACTACCCATCGAAGCATTTTTGGAAACAACACCAACGATAAATGAAAAATCACCCCACGGATTTGATTTAGTAGAAGATTCAAAACTGCAGCCTGTTCTAGCTGGATATAACAAATCTGTGATTGCTCCATTACTTTCTGCGGCAGCTCTCATAACATATAAATTACTATTTCCAATTTCTGTTTTATATGTAGCAAGTACATCAACTTTAAGTGTTGCCGTCCAGAGTGCATCTTCAAAATACCATTCTTCAATAAAATAATAACGTTCAAAAGCTGGTATATAAGCATAATTATATTGGGATGGGTCATTAGATAAACCTAAATTTAAAGTAATCGACGGGCGTAAAATTCCGGATCCGTGTTTCATTACACAAGAATAGGAAGTTCCGCTGCCCGTCGGTCTTTTTGTTGAATTATCTCTTTTTGAAATTGTATATAAATTAACTGTAAATCCCATTATTACACCATGCAGCGCACCGGCACATTGACCGGTGCGCAATCCGAATGAAAAGAAAATTAATCAAGAAGCAGAATAATACCCTTCTCGCTGTAATCTACCCACCATTTCATCAAGAAGTGATAGAAAGTATTCCAGTATCCACCTGAAGCATTAAGAGGCGTTGTTGCGCTCCACTCATTCATAACTGTATATCCAAGTGCTTCACGATCAAATATAACACCAACAAGATTAGTTATGCTCTGTGCAGCTCCTGTCTTAATAGAGCCGTCCTCAGCATCAAGATAATTAGGTGTAACATTGATTGCCATTGGTGTATCAATGCTCTGCCAGTAATTAACTGCTTCAACATCCGCATACTCTATAAAATCATAATGGAAAGTATCAGCAAGTACACGGGCGTTCATATCATTGAGCAGCTTAGCATAGAGATATACCTTCTGATATTCATAAGGTGTATGCCTTGTGATAGCTTTATCATCAACATTGATCTGGAATTTATTACTTCTTTCAGTCATAAGTGATGTTAGAGTAGCAATTCTGCCATACATCCACTTCATGAAGTCGCTAAAGTTTTCCGGTGCATATACTGTTGTAGCTGTGAGTGGTGGGTTTGCACCCGTTTCGGTGTTATATTCTGTAAGCAGGTGAATAACTCCGTTATTAGCTACTTTTTTACCACCTACATAGTTTGCAATAATCATTCTTGCGATTGATTCAAAATTCTGTTCGATCATGTCGCTGACATTCTGGACAATCATTGACATGAAACGGGAAAATTCAGCTACACCTGTAAAGGCATTATTAAGCTGATCTTTAAAGATTGTATAGTGCTTAGAAAAATCTTCCGCACCGTAAAATTTCAGTTCCAGAACATCAGGCTTAGAAACTTCATAATGATCTATACTCTGCCCATCAACAAGATCAAATTCTTTGTTTGCCTCCCACGGCTTATCTACAACTGCCAGCTTGCGGACAATTGAGCCCCACATTTCACTATCAACCTTAATACCACCAAATTTACGGCTATAAGGTCTGATTGAAAAAATAGTTTTTGTCACCATCTGAGTAATGGCATTGAGCACAGGATCATAACCAGCCTGTAGCAGTGTGGTACCTACTGATACAAATTCTGATGTGTTGATCGGTGCAATTGATGCTTCACCCGTAACCTGCTGTCTTATGTTATTTAGGATGGTTGACGCATCTTCAAATGACATTGTGTTTACTGACATTTTTTATCTCCCTTCTTCTTTACGTTTAGGACTTATTATATTAGCAATAATATCTTCAACTGAATTTTCATTATCAATTCCTCGCTGACTGTTCATTATATTCATTGCAGTGATTTCTTTTGTAAAATCTGAAAACATGCTCTTCATTTCACTAATTGCTGCATTAAGTTCATTTGCTCCTGATGCAGCGCTTTCATCTGCTCCGGATGCATCGCTTTCATCTGTTCCAGATGCAACGCTTTCATCTGCTCCGGTATCCGATCCGGAATTGTCACTCATCTGCAAAATCTCATCTCTAGTATAACCAGCATCAAGCAGTCTGATAATTTCTTTGTAATCCATTTTAATCCTCCTATGATTATTTAATCTCTGTGTGTATAGAAAAACCCATGAACGGTCTATCAGGATGTTTTCCTTCGCTGTCTATTCCATTACTATATGAATAATAATGTTCAGGAAAAGACTTAATTGTATTAATTGTCGTTTTTCTCTTTGTTAATGTGTCTGTTACTCCGGATATATACCAGTCAAACGCTTTACCAAATCTGTGTTTGCTCAGGGGAATTGATCCTGTTAGTTTATTATTCATTGTACGGCACCGTAATCCGGAAGTAATATGCATAGATTTACCGTAAAATGTGCGGATCTGCTGAGCCAGCTTTATTGTTTTAGCTCTCATTCTGTCAGGATAACCGGTACAATATTTACCGCCACATTCACACATAAATTCATCAGGTGTAAAATTGTCTGAATACATCAATACGTTATAAACATGTCTTAACAATATGTCAGTTTTCTTTCCATAAATACCATCAATATCAGATGATCTGACAAAATAAGCTCTCTGAAATTTTCTTATATTATCCTTGTTATATTCTCCAAGCTTTAATGCCTTGAAAAACTCTTTTCTTTTCTTTACTGATAATAATGCCATGATTATTTATTCTCTTTATTAATTATTAGCTGTATTAAGTCTTTGAGTGAAGCCAGTACACTTGTATTTTCTTCAAGCGTTTTTCTAACTCCGTTCATTTCTTCCTTGTGCCTTTCTTCCTGTTTGTTTATAAACCAGAATAGTGCAGCTGCTGCGACTATCGGAAAGCCTAAGCTCGCAACGAGCTGTCCTATTACCTGAATATCCATTTAAATCTTAACCTCCATATAAGTTATGCGCCCTGAGTAGTACGCCGGCAAGCGTTCGCTCACCCTTCCGGGGTTTGCCTTGAGCATCAGGGCGCGACTTAACAATATAATATTATTAAATAGTATATAATTCAAATAAAGATTTTGTCAACATGCTTTCAAATATCACATTGTTTTTCATATATGAAGTATAAAGCCTTAAACCGTGCTTTTTTCTATATCTCATTAATCCAACTTCATCTGTTGTAAACTGCTCCCTGCTGCCGGTTCTATGCTCAGACACATAATATTGGCGTTCCGATTTATGTTTATATATTGTAATTTCTCCAACGCTGCATAATGGCTTATATTCCTTTAATGATTTAGAATTAATATTTGAAGGGTCGTTATATGCAAAATCATTATTTAAAGCCATATCTGCATATGCTCCGGAAGTGATTTTATATAATGCTGTTTTTCTTTTCTGTTTTGAGATCTGGCTATCATTTAATAAACAGATTAAAATGCCCTTATCACGATTAATATACAAATCATTATCTTTTATAATCATTTTCTCAGCTATACCGACCAAACCCAGCTCTAAAAATAAAGCATTAGCCATATTAAAAGCATTTGCTAGACAAAGCACCTGCAGAGGATCTTCACCCTTTAATTCTCTATTTCTGTTTATTGTTTCATATGCATTTAAAAACGCAGTGCCTTCATTCTTTAGCTGGCGCTCGTGGCGCTCTGGTATAAATTCATCATATAGAAGTATTTTTACGTCTGAAGCATCAAAACCACGCATGTTGGCAATTGTTGACAAAGCACATGTATAACCCAGCAGCCTGAAATCTTCCTCATTATCTTCAATTATCATGCTATTATATTTTGAAATACTTTTTACAGATATGTTTAGATTATCATCTGCAGCAAGTGCTTTAAACGGATTAAATTCTGGCTTATTAATTAAATCACATTGCGCCTGAGTTCTCCGCATCAACATAAAACGGATGTGGTTGTAATACAAATGCTTTAATGCTCCGTATGTTTTACCTGTGCCACGACCACCAACAACAAAATTAAAAGGCATTTTATAACTTAATATTTTTTCAATATTAATATATCCGTTATCTAAATATATTTTGCTCATAATAAAGCTCTCCAAGTTTCAACTTTATCATCATTCAAAACCCAGTTATGCGGATAATCTTCTCTTATTAAACATTCTCCGAGCCTATCTGAAAAAAACGGACAATCAACACAACCTGGATAATCATTACCATATATAAAATGCTGTTTACAAACATGTTTAATTACTGTTAAACATTCAATAATTTTATAATCCTTATTCATTATTCCAACCTCCCTGATAAAAATAATAAGCCGGCAATATTACCGGCTCATTATTAAGTATAAGTACAATTGCATTATGCAATGTCGCAGGTAATAAATGTTCTACCTGCTTTTGATGTTCCGGAAATGACTTTAATAGATCCAATATCATTACCGAAGTGTTCTGCCATCTTCTCAAATTCACTAATGAAAGTATTTGAGATAGTTCCAAAGATTTCACCATCATCTGTCATAAGGCTGATAATCTTTTTAATTTCACCGGTTTTAACATCTACATCATTATAGATAACCCATGCTTTTACATCCAGAATAGAACCTTCAGCATCAGACATTTTAGATGTTTCATTGCTGTTCATAATTTTGTAGCTTGTTCTTCTGTCCATATCCTCCGGATACATATTGATAATTTCCATTTTTAATCCTCCTATGATTATATATTATTAGATAAATCTATCAGTAATATCATAACTGGTTATGATAATACGACCACCATTTAAAACGGACATGACACCGTTAATTGTAAATGTTTTATAACATTCATGTTTCATATTGAAAAATGAGCAGTTAGTTAATACAAAACTCTGAAATTCATCATTCCCAGCCATTGTTAAAAGTGGCTCTGAGTAGCCTCTAGAAATTACAATTTCCGAGCCCTCCTGAAGTAACATATAATCCTCAAATGATTTGATAATCATTTCTTTAATGAAATCTTCTATAAACTCATTATTAAATTTATTCATTTTATTTATGCTCCTTTACTTGCCGGTGTTAACTTCTCTGTCAATTATAGTACTATAATTATTTAAACAAATCAACCCATATTTTAGGATTATTAAGTATTTTTCTATATTCACCGGTCACACCTAGCGTATATGTTGATTGCTTAATTAATACATTACTGCTGATCTGCTGCAGGTGACCTTCTCTCTCAATCTCTTTAACTTCCGGATCATCATTATATACACTTTCAGTACCGCCAGCTGCGTAAAATGTAAAACCTTCTTTAAATGCCTTAATGCCGCCACGTTCTGTCATTTCTGCAGCACCCTTCTTTTTACCTGCTCCGGCTACTGTTATATGTAGATTACCACCCTGATCTGTATAAGCGTATTTTTTTGCGCCCATTGTGACAAATTGTTTATATGTTCCCTCATATTCATATATGCCTAAATATTGAATTTTTCCGGAAGGGTCCTTGGCTGTGCCACCATGCTGCAAGCTCTCTCTTTTTCTTTTGTCATTATATTTGCTGAAATCCACCGAACCATCATCAATAAATTTAACACTGTCAGTATCACAGTAGACAAAATTATTACCAACTAAATCAATAGCTTTTTCTAAATGCTCCCTGGCTCTGGCAGTAGTCCATATGCCCCAGGCATATGAAAGAAATGCTTTTTTATTATGCTTTTCTAATAGATCAACCTCATTTTCATTATCAGTTATAAAAGTATCATCAATATATAATATATTCTGTTTTACAGGTGACTGAACACACATGCCATATACAGAATTAAGTTTTGCCTTCTGCAGCATGTAGAAGAGTTCCTGACCCTCTACACCTTTTAATGCAGTCTTATCATTATAATATTTCTTTACAACCTCCAACATTGGCTTTGGCAGTTTCCCGTATCTGGTGTGATAAAAATCTAACACCATGGCAACATCATAATCATACTGCTTTAAAATAATCTTTAGATCAATATCTGTTATAGCAATCTCTAAATAATCTGCAGATAAAATTCTACCATTATCATTATAATGTGTCCCGAGTTTAGTACATTTATGTTTAGCTATATAAGGACAGCCGAACATTGGATCCCTCAGCCGGATATTTACAAATCCAACTCTCATGATGCAAGCTCTTTTCTGCTTGTAAATCTTCCGGATCATCCTCTCAAAATCCGCTTCCGGCTCATGAACCCATGCTCCCACCGGAAAAAGCTCATTAATCTGTACATCAGGATATGAAGAAACCCTATCATAGCTTGATACGTTTTCCAGTATCTGATCTGCATAATATCTGTTGGCATGTGTGTTACCACCTCTGAACGCATCACGCATCATACAAAATAAATTATAATCCGGAAGCTGCTCTTTTAACTTTGAACGATTATAGTGTCGCATGGCTGCTTTTGTGTCACGCCTGACAAAGCCTGTGCTGGTTAATGGTATTGTATAAAATGTATCATTTTCGATTGAGAAGTATACACGCAGCGCCTGAACCAAAGCCCTGACATCCATAATACAATATAGTAACTCCTGCTCTGACAGCTCCGACCATGAATATCTGATTTTAGAATAATTAAATTCTTCACCTGACAATTTTTGTTCTACACCCATTCGCTTAGTAAATACCGCAAGGCTCATATTCGTTAACAGATAGCTGCAGCGATATTCAAAATGTTCAAACATTTCACATTTAAGCACTTTGCGAGGAAGAATTGAAAAAACTTCTTCCTGTTCAAAATTATAAATGCCTTTCAAAAATGAAAATTCAAATGATAAATTATGAACATAAATCATCAGGTATACTTCAGGATCCAGCAGCTCCGCAATCCTATTTAAAAATTCAATATATTCATCCCATGTTCTGCCAATACATGTATAATCATCAATCTGGAATTGCCATATATACATATAAGCTTGAGCAATTTCAAAATCATTAGTAGTTTCAATGTCGAACGCACAAAACAGATTTTTATACTTTCGTTTATTGTTACGCTTACCCTGATTACCACGTTTACGTTTCTGCAATCCAGCATTTTTTATATAATTGTATGGGAAATCTCTAACAGTATATGTTTTAATCATTGCTCCACTTCTTGATTAATGTATTAATTCTTCGCTGTGAAAATTCTCTACCTGATGCAGACGGTTTCACCTGATCCAGCTTATCGAGATTATTAGCAAAATCATCAAAATACTTGGCAACTTTATCATATGGTATATTCAAACGCTGGGCTTGCTGCAGCACGTCTAGAGCATCTCCACTATCAAATACTTTGTCTGAATACTGCTCTCTCATTTGCTCCATAAATGCAATTAAGTTATAAATATCTGTAACATTAGTAACAAGATCGCCATAACCATTTTCAGACATCTGTGCTGCAAAATCATTTAAGAATCTTTTTTCACCTGTAACAGTAGTTCGCTCAGATCTAAGAAACTTTGAAACATCAGCAAGCTGTGATGATATATTCATTCTCTTACTTTCGGTTATACTTTTAATAGTCGGAAATTTACTTTCTTGTCTACCCAAGCCCTGTGCCTGCAGCCTTCCAATTCTTTTATTGGCTATTGATCTTAATCTACTGTATTCCTTCCGGATCGCTGACATTGACATTTTCTCTATCTGCATTGGACTAAATAACTTCATTGTTCCGCCCTCCTAAACATATCTAGATTAACTAACTGCTTTAAGTACTTATTCTTATTACCAACAACATTTTTTAGATAGTGATAAATAACAGCATCTGAATTATTATCTAAATCAAATGTGATAGTAACCTGTTTATAATTCCGATTACGTGCATAATATGTTGATGTTTTTTTATCAGACATAATAAAACCTCCCTCAATATTTATAGTACTATAATAACACCTTGACCGGACCAAGTAAACTAGTATAATAAAATCAATCTTCATTGAAGTAATCCACTAATATACAATAACCCTCTTATGGTAAAAAGTGAACCTATGTTCGCAAGTATACGATAAGGGGGTTATTGTTATTATCCTATTAGGTACCCAC
>AUXO016180579.1_pt1 | contig 12143 bp, 5 predicted proteins | sample 768731 | NCBI WGS metagenome assembly AUXO01 (sample SAMN02715735, study PRJNA202380) | gut metagenome | biome: sheep rumen | host: Ovis aries | place: New Zealand: Palmerston North | reverse complement strand
ATGAGATATAGAGAACATATCCTCACCGTTAATTGTCAATTTTCCATTCCCATCTTCATCTATTATATTTGAACCATTATAAGATATCTTAAACTTTTCAGGATTTGTCTGACCAGGATTAACTGTCATATAATTAAATAAGTATGAAGAAGGCCCATTACTGTCATTCTTATCTTTCACATTTGAATATAAATATAATTGACTAGGAACAGGAATTTCATCAATCTTTTGTTGTGTATTATAAATATATAATGTATTAGTGCGCACCGCTTTATTAAAACCAAGAGCATCCCAATATTCATTATTAAATGATCCTACTTGTCGATTTAATTTAGTATCCCATGAAACAGTTAATGTTTCATCGTTATTGATTTTTATGTCGTTTTTATTTATTTCTATATAGCCTTCATCATAATTAAATAATATTCCATCAGGAGCTTCAGAAAGTTCTATTCCTTTACTATATTTAATATTTTTCCATGTGTATGAAAAATTATTAGCATCAGATGGTTCAACGAAAGTTTCAGATATGCTTAATTTTATAATATTATTTGCATCTCCTGTCATCGATGAAATATCAATATATGGTGTCTCTTCATTGTCTTTATTAACAATAACATTATAAGTGGTATCATCTGAATTAAATATTAACCCATTATTAGAATACAATGTTGAACCATTTTGTAAATCATTTTGCGTAATGGTTAATTTAGTTTTTATTTTTCTGATTGTTATATTATATTTTTTATCAATAGAAACATAATTATTTGAATTGTTAATAAATTTGATACTAACACAATCAATATTATTGGTTGATGAAATATTATACTCACCGTCATGATTATCATTTGATGATGTTGCTTTAATGTTAACAAAACCAATATTAGCATTAGCGTACTGAGTATTACTAACATCTAAATATGCAAATGTCTCACGCCAATTATTAAAATTATAACTTGGAACATTAACATCATAGTTATCTATTGGGTGTACTGTTATTAAAGATTCTGAAAATACACTATATGAACCATAAATTTCATTTGGAAGCAGTTGTTCACGAAAGGCGCCTTCATAAGTATTAATAGTATAATCTGATCCTGTATTATATTTTAATGTTAATGAGCCTAATCTTTCCGTTACATCATCTCCATTAGTTACAATACCATTTTGTAAATGATATTTGAATGTGTATATACCAGGGTTCTCTAATGCTGAAAAGCTAAATTGATATGAATTTTTATTATTAGCAAATTTTAATCCATTCATATCATATGATATAATGTCAGTATTGTCATTTCCATTTGAGTATTCACAACTTACATTAACAATATTATATGAACCGTTTGGAATAAGCTTATATCTATAATTTGGTGATATATCAAATGACCCACTTACATTACATGAAATAGTGTCTGTGTATTCTATTACTTCATCGCTAACACCTGTAAAAGTGTTTGGTCCATATTTTAATTTAATACTATTATTATCAATCACGAACGGCTCTACTGGGGTTGATATTGAACATGATGATTCTGCTGGAGAATTATTACTGTCATTTGTATAATTATATGAAAATAATGCAACAACATCTCCAGAGGTATTTGCTACATAACAATTAATTTCATTAAACAAATATATTCTATCAGCTGGAGAATGGTTTTCTTTATATGAATAACCATTATATGCTGTAGATAATACATTATTATTTATTTCCATTTTAATCTTACCGTTGCCCCCAACAGGAATAGTTTTGATTCCTGCAAAATCTATATGATCACCATGTAACAACATAGTTTTTGAACGATTATCGGAATTTACATAATATTTAAGGTCATCAATATTTCCAATTTTATCAACAACATTACTGAATTGTAATTGATGATATAATGTATAAATGTTATTATGCCAATTAAATTGTAATTTTACTAATACTAATCCAATCTGCTTAAAACTTTCATCGATGGCAAGCCATGAGTGATTCGCATCATTTCCAGTTGTCCACCCAACTTCTACACCAGGCATTGAGATTGTAAGATTATTATAAATATCTTGGTCATTTGTTACACGAGTAATGTCATTAGTGGCAGATAAATTTGATGATGCTTCATATACATATGCACATATCAATTTGCCATGGTCAAACCCACTAATCATATTATTTGAAATGCTTTCTTCATCAAAACCAATTCCAATAATTACTTTTTTGCTATCACCATGTTTGTCTTTGATATTCATTATAACAGAATGATCGTCTCCTGAGAAGAATCCATAATCATTTCTATTAATATTATATTTTTCTATTGGCATATTATTAGTGGAATATGAATATGCAATTTTATTTGAAACATAGTCATCACCACTAAATCCTTCTATAAATGATGGAAAATATGTATAAGAATTTTTATCAATATATACAGATGTATATATTGTTTCATAAGGAATCTTATTGTTCTTGTGCGTAACAAATGTATTTTCAATATGCTTTTCATTATTTTCATATTCATCATTAGACAATATAAATTGTTGTCTGTCATATTCTTGTTCATACAAATTAATTATATGATTATTGTCCTGATGAATATATGATGTTCCTAAGTTATGATAAACGAATGATTTTACATTATCAGATAAATATGTATACTTTATTCCGTGTCTCCATATATCATTATATGAATATGCTAGGAACACTGTATATGCATAAGCATCATACTGATTTAAATATTCGTTTACATATGAAAATGATACTCTATTTCTCATATAAGTAATTAATATAAATAATTATACCTTTTTAATAAATTATATATAAAAATATTTTCTTATTCATAACATCCAAGTAAATATAAAAATTCCTGCTCAAAAATGAACAGGAACATTCAAAAATGTTTTGTTAATTAATTTTATTAATTTAAATTATTAATTAATAATTTTGTCATCATTGACCTTTTGAATTAGACGTTCAGAATTAATGTCGATCATATATTCATCATATGAAGTATTTTCATCATTTCTAATTGCTGTTTCTCCTAATTCAATATTTTTTAATGTCGTAAATATGTTATTTTCGTAATTAAATACAAATACTTTAAACGTCACCAATGCTTCATTCGATAAATCAGTGTTATATAATTTTATTTCTTGTGGAGTAGTGGATGCTTTTATTCCATGAATAATATAATTATTATCAACAATAGCGCTTTTTGATTCATTGGGGTTATATTCCCAATGCCATTCACTTCTGTAATCAAGAAATACTTGTGCTCTATCTCCAATATTTAAATATATTTGATACACATGAGAATTATTAGTATAATTATAACGAATCCATGACCCACTGACTATTATAGATGCTGCGTTAAATTTTTTATAAATTTGTTGTTGTGCTAAATAAATAGAATTAATGTTATCATCAACACATATTCCTAATTTGAATACTGAAGAAACAGATGAGTCATTATTTATTTCGTTCATTGAACCGTATCGTTTTCCATTGAAAAACATTGCATGAAGATGTGGAACAAATATTAATACATTCTTGTATTTATTATTTGAACTATTACATGCAGCGGCATCATTAATAAATAATTCATTATCTGAATTTATTACAGATGTTATGTATATTCTATTTCTCATATTCTATTTTATTATATCTTATTTAATTATATCTTATTTAAATTTTTTAATTCTTCAATATCACGTACTGATATATCTGCATTAGTGGCTGAAATAAATGAGTAATCAGAAGTTGACACGGAAATTTTAGTATATGCAATATTATTTAATATTGTTTCTGATGAATCGATACTATTACTTGCATATATATCATTTATTAGATTTGGAGTCATCTCAGCAGTAACATATGTGTATGTATATCCTGACGCCTGATCATATTGAATATCTGTTATTGTAAAATTAGTAAGACTGCCATGTGTCTCAAATGTATAATTAGTATCAACAACACCTCCATTAGCAGATGTTGCGGATATAACTAAATTAACAGTATTATAATCAGTATTTATCGGGTTGTTGGGAGCTGGGACAATATTTAATTGTGTAGTTTGTTCTGGAGCATAATCCATAGCATATAATTGAATTACTGCTGAATTTGGATAAAAATATGCTTCAGGTAATATAAATTTAACAATATTTAAATTTGCATTAATGTCTTCAAAATAAATTTTTCCCATTCGTGTGGGAGTTGCATCTATTGAAGCATTATTTATCCTCCATTCATAACCATTAATGTTTAAATCACGAGAATCGTAATGAGCATAACATACTGTTGTATTATATTCTTCATTATATTCATTAGCCCATAAATATGTGGTTCCATACGCACTAATAGAAAGCATTGGGTTTACTTTAAGAATTTCAAATGATACATTTGTTGAATCATTATTATCATTATATGAACATGTAAGTTGCACTGAACTTTCAGGTTTGTTGCATCTAAATGTTCCAGTTTGTGTGTTAAGAATTGTTACTGCATCTGAATCTGAATGCCAATGTAATGAATTCTGTTTTGCTGATTCAGGTATAATATCAATATATGGTGTAAAAATAGTATTATATGCTAACTTGTTTGGAAAGTCTTTAATTGATAAATTTTCAATTTTGCCTACATTATTAACGTTAAAGTATGCATATGAAGTATATTCATTGTTTTCAATGTTAAACACATAAGAAAGAACAACATGATACGAAATATTATCATCAACATTTCCAGAAATGGTATCAGAAACATTTATATGTTCATCCCCATATATTTTCCATTCTCCACCTGAGATGTTTACATAAGGTTCTATTTCAGAAACTAATTCATATGTTATATTATTAGGAATTGTAGTAATATTAAATAAGTCATATCTATTTGTTGAGACATTATTATCATTAATACGTATTCCTATATATGCAACACTTATACAGCCCTCATCATTTACATATCCAACAAAATTATCAAACCCATCAGTGACAACATAAGCAGAATTAATATCATTATAATATGTTATTTTGTTGCCATTGAAAAATATGTCTCCATGCATACAATATGCGTCTGCAGCCTTTTTGCTATATTCAGAAAATGTTACATAAGTAAATGAATTATTATTTGAATGTGAATCAGCATATTCTTTAATATACCTATCAGATGTTACATTGTCTATATATAATATTTTACTTCCCATTGTGTATTATATTTATATTGTGTTTTGTATATATGAAAGTTCTGTTGGAGCAAACCAATGTGTTGAATTATATTCTGAATCCTGCATGAAATAATCTGTTATTCTTGTTTTATAATTATCACTATTGAATTCATTTATAATATTTGATACTTCTAAACTGTCAACATTATTTTTTACTAAGCTAATTATTATACTGTCATTATCTTTAATTTTATTTTTTAGTATATAATTTTTATTGTTGACATATACTTGAGAATTTTTTAATACTGATAATAATGATAATGTTGATGAACAATTATTATCGTTATATGATAATTCAAATGTATCTCCAGTAACATTATATTCATAATATGCAACTCTTTTATTAGCAACATATTGACGACGCTGATAAACGTTAACTATTTCATAATTTGCAGGAATAGCAAATGTCATATATTTATTGGAAACAACATCATCAAGTACAGCATATGAATAACGATTATCAGTATCATAAATTCTTGAGAACATTCCATTTCCATATATGTTTCTCGTACTTACATTATCATAATTATTAACATATCCATATTTAACAGTATCATAAATATTACAATAAATATACCCAATTGTTAATGTGTATTCTTGAATGATATTTTCATATGATATATATTCAATTTCAGGTGGAAGATTTGGGTATGTTTTGAATTTTACTGTACCATATGAATGTGCTTGAAAATATAATGAATCTTTAAGTGCGTCACGTGTTTCCTCATTATATACATGACGAGAATCATTTCCTAACGTATCAATATATGAAGCAAACATTGATGTTTCTACTGGAGGAACATTCCGATAATCATTAGAATCGTTATCAGCAGTAAAGCCATTGCAAGAATTATTTATAGTTTCTAAATATAAATAAGCATTTTTTATTTCTGCTCCACGAGGAATATCATAAATAATGTCTCTAGTAATCTTTCTATCGTTAAAGTTTAACTTATCAATGTTTGTTGCATATGAAACATGTGGAGTACTAACATATTTATTATTCTCAAATGTATCATAATAATTATACTCAATATATGATTCAACATTATAAATATAATTATCTTCATAATCAGCAGGCTTTAATATGTTAGTAAGATATGCAGATTGTATGTCTTGTCTGTCATTATTTCCGAATATATATGCACTTATTATGGTGTTTGATATGTCTCCACCTTGTGTCAGCACATATCGTTGCATATTTGTTGCATTTTCATCAATACCAAATTTTAAACGTTCTATAATATTTGTCAGCCGACGTTCTCCGTTACTTTCTATTGCAGCATATGAATCATAGTAATCTCTCATTTCGGCTGCAGAAAAACCGTGTCCTTCTGCAATGAAATTATTTGCTAACCATATACTACGAATATAACTGCCGTTCTCGTCAGTCTTATTATTATCTTGAACAACAACTAATGCGCCTGTGTTCTTTAAAATTTCCGGTAACGCAGAATTTGTTGTTGCATAAAATTTTACATATTCATTGTTTATCTTTATGAAATTTGATGATGAATTTGCCATGTCAAAATTAGAATATAATTAATTATAATTGTGCACTTACCTTTAAAACATATGTAACAGGTGTAGATAATCTTGATGGTCTAAAGGTGAATGCTATAGTATTTGATGAACTGCTTGTATCTGTTCCTTCATATAAATAATATTCAAATACAAGTGGTATAGTTGCTTCCTGATGTGCAGAAATATTTTTCTTTTGTGAATTGTCAGTCTTATCTATCTCACATAATAAGTCTTCTTGGCCTTTAGGATTAGGAACTAAAACTGAAGAAACAAAATTATGTAAGCTGTCGTTATTACTGATTTTTGAGCCAATGGTGAAGTGTTTCCCTTCTTCTCCCGTACTTACATGCTCAAATATAAGCGGATACTTTTCGTATGTTTCTGCTTCTAAATTACTGTCTGTTATGTTAAATGAATTTGCAGTTGTTGTTATATTAAATGTTGGATTATACATTATCTGCATTGATGGTTTGTCATTGACTGTATAAGTTTCATATAACTTAGTTGAATATAGTTTCTCATAAGTATAAGGATTGTCATTTCTAAAATATATCCATTGTCCTAATGTCTGCTCGAACACACTATTAGATGTTTCATTTGATTTTCCGTATAATAATAAAACGTTATCGTAGTGTCTGTGATCATCACTGCAGAACGCAATGTCATTAGCATAATTACGAATATTTATGTCACGAGCGCCTGGGAACATTGTCATTAACGATAATGGAATATCTCCAGTGTTCTTTATGACAATTGACATATTTTTTCTGATGATTCGTTGATTGTTTGGTTCTGTGAATACTGGTACTTCATTAATTACATCTTGATGAAGCTCCATCACATTACCGTCATATGTAACATATACCTCAAATTTAGCATTAATTTCTGATTCAATTAATGTTCTATATTTCAATACCTCATCATCTATTTCATCAAATTTTTCTCTTACAGACATTACATTATTTGAAGAATTTAAAAATCCTGAATTAATCTTTTCTGCATTATGATAAAATATTTTTGAGTTATCAATCAATTTTTCTGATATGTGTTCAGTATATCCATCATTAATCAGTGTCTTATTGAACATTGCAGAAATGGTATCGTTTTCATTATTTTTAATAATTGATGACAACTCAGTAATTTCCTTCATTTCATTGGGAAACTGTTGAGTAATTTCAGAGCTCCAAGGAGTAAATAAATTAATGAATGGCTGCCCAATATTTAATTTATATCTTACTTGTAATACCACATCCTCACCTTGCATTATAGGAATATCTATTTGGTTCCAACGAATAGGATTAATTGTTTCATCATAATTAACAAAATCAATATGATATGATGTATGGTTTGTGTTATATACTAATCTTCTGTTACGTTCTATTGATGGCTGTTTTACCCAATCTGTAAATATTGTTGAATTTATATTTACATTATTTGAAGTTTCTTTCTGTGAAGTAACATACTTATATCTAATGTCTATTCCTATGACATCAGTTTTATTTCCAAATCTATTCTTTATGTATGCAATAAGATTCGTTGGGTTTGTTACGCCTCTTATGCGGAATTTTGATTTAGCATAATTTTTAACATCATTACGATATATATTAATATTTTCAACAACATTAATTTTCTGCGACGTCAATAATGTTCTTTCGTTATAATAATTTGTTAATTTTTCTTGTAATTCAAATTGTGTAACAGATGTGTCAGTAGAAAAGTCTGTGGATATAAGTTGATTATAAATTTGGTCAATACTTTGTTGGACATTAACAAGGTCGTTGGTAATACGATTTTTCTCCTCGTGCCATTTTTTAAGATCTGCTATAGCATCATCATCAGTAAGATGAGAATTAATTTTTACAACTTGTAAAGGTCCATCAAGCATTACTGATTTATCAACAAGGTCCGCAACAACAGCATCCTCTGTCATTTCAAACATATCTGTTGAACTATAATTAGATAACTGAGGATATACAGTTTCAGAAAGCCCAGAGATGAGGTCTCCAATATTGTTACAGTATTTATTATAATATGTAATATAATCCATTACAGTACCATTCTCTAGTATAGGATTTCCATCAGCATTATATACAGGTATAGAATTTAAATCAACAAATATTGGATCTGACAAAATACTTCTGATATTGTTATATATTGTTCCTATATAAATAATCAAGTATGGGTCTTCTTCAAGTGGCACATCAATGAATTTATATTCAGAAAAATCTTCATTATATAATCGTAATATCATTGCAGAATTTTCTTCCGTTGTCTGTAATACCTGATGGCCAATTTGTTCTTCAATTATAAGCATACATTCACGTTCACCTAAATCATTTACATTAACAGAAGTATTTATTATCTTATATATTACGTTTTCATTATCTAAACATAACAAGTCTCCATTCTTTAATGTAAACTGATATGATGAATCGTCCTTATCATAATAAGTTAACGTATTTAACCTTACTTTATATCGTGTATGTGAATGAGCACTTTCGGCGTATTCAATCCAAGGATTACCGCCATTTACATCAGGCAACTCGAGAATTTCAAAATAGCTTCTAAACCTATCACGTTTTACAGGAGTTTTTAATTCTTTATCATATTCATAATAATCATTTCCTTGAGTCAAATTATATACTGCATTTTTAAATCGTTCATATGTAAGTGGCGTAGTTGAATTATTAGCACTACGTAACGCATTGAACATATTTTGTGATGAAATGGAAATTTTCTTAATGAATATGTCATTAATATTATTAGGAAGATTGTTTATATATAATCTAATATATGTCTTAGGATTAACTAGGTCCTTAAGAAAGTTGTTTGCTACAGACTGCACATATATATTATTTGTGTTACTAATCACTGGCCTAAGCGGCGATGTGGTTGATTTCACAAGTTCTAATTTCTGCATTCCATCATTAACATTGAACCATGCCTCACCAGATTCTGGAATATTAAATAGGCTATTAAAATTTGATTCAAGCTGTTCTAATTTATTCTCAAGATACAAAAATGATGGAATACGAACGGTTGTATATGTATCATCCGTATCCATAATGTTCACAAGTACATCAGTTGAAGTACTTTGTAAACTTTGATTTATAGCAGTAAGCATATTTACTGCGTTGTTATACATTGTTTGTAGATTTACATAATATTCTTTTAATGTATCCTTCTTTAGTGTAGCGTCTATGCTCATATTATATTAAGATTATATATTATTAGTAATTATATATTATATTAGTAATTATATATTAGTTTTTAAACTGTTGTATGCCATTTCAGATAACTTATCTGTTCCAATACATCATCTTTTAAACTATTAAATTTATTATTCATTTCAATTTCAAAATTATTAAATTCCCTATGAATATTATCAATATTATATGATGTACCAATGTTTGTAAGTTGGCTTTCCATATTGCGAATATGATTCTCAAGATTACCTATCTGTGTCATTACCTCAATGAATTTATTTACCATTGATGCTTGACTTGCGAGCACCTGTGCAAATGTGCTATATGCATTAGTATCAGAATTTGTTAACATATCCGTAGGCATTTTTGATGAATACGGAAATGGCTTAAATTGTGAACTTATTGTCAATGACCATGATTGTGAAAATCCGGATTCAGCATCATAATATAATTTTATTGATGTTGAGTTTTCTTCATTAACTTCACCATTTGTATAAAACCACATTCCAAGAGGCACATTAGTAATATACATAATATTACTATCGCTTGGGGTGAGGTCAATAGTATTATTTCCTTGTTCAATTAAGCGTTCAATTGTTGAGAAATTTGATTTATAATTTATATTGACTATATCATATAATGGAATTATGCAATTAAATTCAAGAGAATCATTATTGACGGATGATGTCATCAAATCAAGTGTCAGTTCTTTAACTTCTGAAGTGATATGATATTCATTATCTTTTGTTAAATCAATAGTATTAATAGAAGATCCGTCATACGAATAAATAGTGTTATCTTTAATCATGTTCTCATCATTATCATAAAATATCACAATCTGCTGTTCAGTCTGTTCTGCAAGCTTTTCATTAACGAAATTTTGAAATGCTAAAATTTCAGTATTGATTGGTTTATGCAATATTTCATCAAGAATATCAGGCACCGATTTTTTTGTTTTGTATGGCTCAATTTCTTTTATTACGTCAGATACAGATTTATTTAATTCAGGAATAATTTCATTTATATTAATGACATTCGATAAATCATTATTTATTTCATATGTTTGAGAATCATCTAACTGATTTGTTATTGAAACATATTCATCTAAATTTAATCCTGCTATGGAATCAGGAATGGTTTTTACGTCAGCATATTCTTCAGGAATATCATCCCATCCATATAATGTTATTGGTCTGTCAAATTGAGCAACATTATCGTTAACATCGGTGTTCTTAACAACATCAACAATGTTTGCATACTTCTTTAAATCTATACAGCAGATAGTGTCTGCATATGTTCCGTTATAATCTTGTTCTGTTATTTCAGAAATATATTTAAACTGAACTATAGGATTATCAACTATTGAATATTCATAGTCCACTTCATATTTTACTTCTGATTCTTCATAAGAAGATTCAGAATCTGGTTCAACCTCTTTAAATCCTTTTATACGCAGCAATGCGTCTAAAAGATACCCTAACGGGTTAACATCCTTTTCAACATCACCACGATTATTAGAATAATAATCACGAATTACAGCAAGTTTGCTTTCATAATATGCTGCAAGATATTTTATTAATGCTGGCTTAGTGTCTTCGTTAAGACCCTTTATATATAAGGCGATAAAACGAGATGGATATAATTTTGTATCAGTACTCAAAAAATTGCCTGTTAATGATTCAGTATAATTACTGAATGTTATAAATTTACTATCTATGCCTTTTGTATAGAATAAATTAGTTTTTCTTTTCATTTAAAATCATCAATTATAATAAATTATATATAAAAATATTTTTCTTATAAAAATAAAAGAGCATCTATGATGCTCTTAAATTATTAAAATTATTATAGTAAGTTATATAAATGTTTAATTACAATTTATGATTGTAAATTTTCCTGTGGTAGATCTTCTTCAGCTTCCCCAGTATATTTACTATATCTAACCCAAACAGGAATAAATTCACCATTAGTATTTACAAGTTGATGTAATTGGTCAGCTTCACCATTAGATGAAATATAAAATTCTTCATTAACCCAGCCTTCAACAGTATTTTCAATAACTTTTACTTTTTTATATTCTTCTTCATTGATTGTCATAGTATCTTCCAATACTTGAACTTTACCAGTTCCATAATAAGTGTTTCCTTCAGCATCTCCAAATGATTCAAAAGTATATATAATAGGTTCAGTTGGCTCTGGAGTTGGTTCTGGT
>AUXO018472464.1_pt1 | contig 12144 bp, 8 predicted proteins | sample 768731 | NCBI WGS metagenome assembly AUXO01 (sample SAMN02715735, study PRJNA202380) | gut metagenome | biome: sheep rumen | host: Ovis aries | place: New Zealand: Palmerston North | reverse complement strand
GCATTGTGACCGACTGACAAACAGCCAGATGCAAAGAAAGACCCAAATTTGCGAAAGAGTTCATGTTGACCCATTATTTTTAATTGATATATGTGAACGGAGAATTTATAGAAGGCCCCTATACACCCTAAAAGGACATTATTTCTCAGCACCGCCCCATAAAGGCACATCTGCCCAACGATTATGGAACAAAAGAAAATACTTGTAGTGGACGATGAGCAGGATTTATGTGAAATCCTATTCTACAACCTTTCGTCGGCTGGATACCAAGTCCAACTGGCCTATTCCGCCGAAGAAGCACTAAAGAAAGACCTACGCGCCTTCCACCTGTTGCTGCTCGATGTCATGATGCCTGGAATGTCGGGGTTCGAGTTGGCCCAAATCATCAAGCAAGATGAGCAGACAGCCCACATACCCATCATTTTCCTCACTGCCAAAGACACGGAGCAAGACATGCTGACTGGATTTGAATTGGGGGCTGACGACTACGTGAAGAAGCCTTTCTCCATCCGTGAGGTGATGGCAAGGGTGAACGCAGTGCTGAGCCGCACAAAACACGAGGAGACAGACAACACCAGAACGCTTCGATATAAAGGGCTTTCCATCGACCTCGACAAAAAAATCGTCAGCATAGACGGGGAGGAGATTTCACTGACCAGAACAGAATTCGACTTGCTCAGCCTGTTGCTCGAGCACCATGGGAGGGTGCTTTCACGCCAGGAAATGATCGACCGTGTATGGCCCAAAGATGTGGTGGTCACCGACCGCGCGGTAGATGTCAACATCACACGACTACGCAAGAAAATAGGCGATTATCACCGCTGCATCGTGGCACGACAAGGTTTCGGATACATATTTGAAGCATGAAAAAACTATCTGAAGGCAGAAAAATGTGGGTGAGCGTGATGGCCATCTTCGCCATCTATGCGATCATCTTCATCATCTTCGACGACTACGACCGTCGCTTCATAGAGCCGTTCGACCAAACCAACGACTGGCACCTGATACTGTTCTCCATCAGCGTCATGGTGGGGTTGTCATGGTTGCTGCACCGCTATGCCCGGCGCATGGACGAACGCATCAGCCGAGAGCGACAAGAGCAACAAAACCAAATGCGACGGGAACTGACGCAGAACATCGCGCATGAACTGAAAACACCCGTGGCAAGCATTCTCGGCTATACCGACACCATCCTGGCCACACCAGACATGGATGACACGACGAGAAACAGATTCATCGCCCGCACCAACTCACAAGCACAAAGACTGTCGTCACTGCTACAAGACATTTCCACACTCAACAAGATGGAGTACGCACCCGATCTGCTGCACAGGGAAAGGGTGGATATCACCGCCATGGTCAACGACATCATCATGGAATCCGAACACAGTCTCAAAGAACGGCAAATGACCTTCCGAAACGCCATGCCACATGTCACTGTGCAGGGCAACTGGCAACTCATCTACAGCATCTTCAGGAATCTGACCACCAACGCCATCAACTACGCAGGACAAGGAACAACCATCTCGCTCTCCGCCGAACACCGCCACAACACCTGGCACTTCGTTTTCAGCGACAACGGAGTGGGGATTGACCCCAAACATCTGCCACGACTTTTCGAACGCTTCTACCGCATCGACAAAGGACGAAGCAGAGAGATGGGAGGAACAGGACTCGGACTGGCCATCGTGAAAAACGCAGTCGTGTTGCACGGAGGAAAAATATCCGTCACCAACAACAAAAACGGCGGTCTGAGATTCGACTTCACCCTCAAGAGCAAGGGATAAACACGACTCTACAACCCATATCTGCCATGAAGTATCATAAATGAAAGGAAGTGTTTCTTTCACGAAAGGTGCTTATTCTGATTTATTCGTAAATTTGCACAACAATCCAATAAACACCTAAGATGACAATTATGAAAAAAACTCTTCTGACGACTATGATGTGCTTAGCATCCATCATGGCCATGGCGCAAGTGAACTACGGAAAACTGGTTCCACTGCATGTAGATGGCAACCAATTCAAAGACCCATCTGGCAACACCGTAGTGCTGCATGGAGTGATGGACACACCCAGCCCCTATTTCAACTCCTATCGCTGGGGCAACAGTTGCAATGATGCCAGTGTGGCCAGTTGCGTCAACTACTTCGACAAACTATTCACCGCCATCACCGACTCCACAAACGGAGCATACTGCAACCTCTTCCGCCTGCATCTCGACCCATGCTGGACCAATGGAAATGCCACGACTTGGAAAGTCGATAGCAGAGAGAAAGGCACAGGGGAAGCCGACTTCAGCAAATACACACCGACACGACTGACCAAGTACATGAGGACACTCTACTGGAGAATCGCTCAGGCTGGTATGAAGCACGGGCTCTACATCATCATGCGCCCGCCAGGCGTCTGCCCTGGGACCATCTATGTCGGGGGCAGCTATCAGAAATACCTCATGGACGTGTGGGACAGAGTGACCAAGAACGACTCCATACTCAAATATTCAGGCCAAATCAGCATCGAGCTGGCCAACGAACCCATCGGGGTGCGCATGGCTGATGGGAGCGAGTCGGACCAAGCTCTCCACGACTTCTTCCAGCCCATCGTGGACAAGATACGCGAGAACGGCTTCAAGGGTATCGTTCTCGTGCCAGGAACAGGTTACCAGTCCAACTACAGGTCGTATATCAAGTACCCTATCACAGGCGACCAGATAGGCTTTGCCGTACACAACTATGCAGGATGGTATGGAACGAGCGACGACAGCTACAACTCACAGACCTCAATAGCCAACTTCGGCAACCAGGTACCCGTGGTCTTTACCAACCCCATCGTCATCACCGAGGTCGATTGGAGCCCTCAGAATACATCGGTCATCGACCATTACAACGAGTTCAACCAACCCGTCTATAAGAACTACGGCACTTGGGCCACCGCCTCTACCAGCAAATGGGGAAAAGCCTACAAAGCCATACTCGATTATTATGGCAACATCTCCATGACCCTGACAGGCACTGGCGACTTCATCGACATCGACGACTATATCTACCGTAAGAAGGTCACTCCGGCATTCAAGACCAAGATGGAAGCCAACGGCGTGGATCCCTACGAGGCGTGCGGAGTGGCTTGCTTCCAGTGGTATAAGGACTACTACACCGTGAATTATGCCGCAGCTGAAAGATACCAGCCCATCAATGAGGTGCCTGAACGGCCTTTTGAACTGAGCAAAGAGTGGTTCATACCCAATATCTTGTATGAAAACAGCGCTACCCACACCGCCACCATGAGCCTCCTGAAGATGAAGGCAAACGGATTTGCAGGATGGCGGTTCACCGAAGAACCAGGTATTGACCTTTCGGGCTACAACTACTTGGTGGTCAAACTGATGAGAAACGCATCCAAGAACACGTTCTTCCGCATCTACGACTCAGCCAACTACTGGGCCGAGCCTTGTGAGTTCGATATGGGAAATATCAAGGAACTGAAAATCGACCTCCACGACCTGAAGACCGCATCGGGAGAAATACTCGATCCCACCCATATCCGCATGGCGGGATTCACCACTCCCGTCAACGACCTGTCGGTCTATGTGAAGGATGTGTTCCTCTCTATCGACGGTGAAACGGAGGCGACAGCCATTACAGCTCCTGTGGCCGACACCAACCAAACCGACGATGCCTACTACGACCTGTCGGGACGTCGGGTCACCCACCCCACTAAGGGCATCTATATCAAGGGCGGTAAAAAGATACTGATCAAATAACCCCTTCATCCACTTCTACGCCTTATGAATCGACTTCTCAGCCTTATTTGCTGCCTGATGACTGCGTGCATCCTCGCTGCATCTGAAAACAAAGACGGTAGCGATGCCGCCACAACTACAGCCAAGTCACCAGATGGACGACTGACACTCAGCTACCAGAACGGACAATACCAGCTTTCTTTCCAGCGACAGCAAGTCCTGACACTTTCTGAAATGGGCGTCACAACCGGTCTCATCGGGGAGGACTTGAAGTTTGTGGACATGAAGAAAGAAGGGCGTGTGGATGCCGATTACAACATGTTGGCGGGAAAGAAGTCGCATTGCACCAACAAAGCCAATCGATATGTCAGCCGCTACACCGACCCCAAGGGACATGAACTACGTGTCGTCTTCCTGCTCTGGAACGACGGAATGACCTTCCGGTACGAACTCGACGATGCTTCCTTAGTGGGCGACAGCCTGAGAACAGAACGGACCACATACAGGATACCCGAAGGAACACCGAGGTGGATGATGCGATGGACCGAAGGTTATGAGGGATTCTTCCCCATGACGACCACAGGCGAGGGCAGAAACCGCCATTGGGGCTACCCTGCTCTCATACAACCAGCCAACGACATCTTCGCACTGATTTCTGAATCCAACATTCAGCGCTTCCACAGCGCGTCGTCGCTCAAAAACCAAGACGCCCCCACCGACTATATGGTCTGCCCAGACGCCAACAGCATGAAGTTGGAGGCTCATTGGCAGTCGCCTTGGCGAGTGGTCATCGTCGGTTCACTGGCGGATGTAGTGGCTTCCACCTTGGTCACAGATGTGGCTGCCCCATGCGCCCTCACCGACACCAGTTGGATTGAACCAGGAGTCGTGTCGTGGGTCTATTGGGCCTACAACCATGGTTCCAACGACTACAATATCATCAAGAAATATGTTGACATGGCCGCCACCCTCCATTTGCCTTATGTGCTGATTGATGCGGAGTGGGACGAGATGAAAGACGGAAAAACGGTAGAGGATGCCGTCAACTACGCCAAGGAGAAAGGGGTGAAACCCATGATCTGGTACAACTCTTCAGTGGGATGGATCAACGGAGCTCCTGGACCTAAATTCCGGCTCAACAAACCAGAAGACCGAGAACGGGAATTTGCATGGTGTGAGCGCATCGGAGTGGCTGGAGTGAAGATAGACTTCTTCTCGGGCGACAACCAGATGAACATGAACTACTGCATCGATCTACTCGAGAGTGCAGCACGCCATCATCTGCTCATCAATTTCCACGGTGCAACCATCCCGCGCGGATGGCAACGCACCTATCCCAACCTGCTATCCACCGAGGGAGTCTATGGCGCTGAATGGTACAACAACGTACCTACCTTCACCGACAAGGCTGCCGCACACAATGCCACACTGCCTTTCACACGCAATGTCATCGGTCCCATGGACTATACGCCCTGCGCTTTCTCGGATTCACAGCATCCACACATCACCACCCATGCACATGAACTGGCGCTGACCGTACTCTTCGAGAGCGGGTTGCAGCACCTGGCAGACCGTCCGGAGAGTTTCCTGGCTCAGCCACAGCCCGTACAGGATTTCCTCAGTCAACTGCCTGCAGCATGGGATGAGACACACCTTGTCAGCGGTTATCCCGCCAAGCATGCGGTCATCGCACGCCAATCAGGCAGGAACTGGTATGTGGCGGGCATCAACGGCGAAGACACTCCGAAGGAACTCGATGTCAAGGCACTGAAGAAACTCATTCGCGGAAAAGTGGAAGTGGCTTGTTTCATGGACGCCGACATCGACAGGGCATGGAATCTTGTCAACCGCAACGATTTGCCAGAAAGCGTGCCTTGCCGAGCCCGCGGAGGTTTTGTACTCGTCGTCAAACCAGCCAGATAGGGCCATGCAAGATATTTTCACGGACCTTCGCGTTTGAAAGTTCATATCGCTCATGGTCGTTCATGACAAATCACGTCCAAGAATACCAATCGTCAACTTGCAATAAAAACAACCTAAACTCAATGATAATGATGAAACATTCTGCTCTTTTCTTGATCTTATCCATGATGGTCTCCTTGTGCGCCAACGCTTACAAAAAGGAGAGCATCGACATCAATGTCAACGGACAAAAACGCAACATGGTGGTCTTCACGCCCAACAACAAACAGACCAACATGCCGTTGATGATTGTCACTCACGGTATGAACCAAAGCCCGGAATATCAGTATGACTCCGACAAGTTCTACAACCTCATCGACACAGCCAAGTTCGTGGTGGCATACCTCCGCAGCGATGGCAACACATGGGACATCGGAGGCACCAAAGACCAGAACTTTGTGCTCCAGACCATCGACGAGATGGCGTCGCGCTATGGCATCAACACCAACCGAGTCTATTGGTCGGGGTTCTCTATGGGAAGCATGCTCATGTATCACTGCATGCCCAATGTGCAGGACAAGATCACGGCTTTCGCACCCACCAGCGGTGTGCAATTCAGCGAACAACCGTGGAACAACTGCAAGAAACCGGTCAACCTCATTCACTGCCATGCCTACGACGACGACGTCTTCAACTACCAGCAATACGGCATTCATGACTATGTGGAGAACATGGCGAAGATGAACAAGTTCACCACCTACATCAAACTACAGAACTACAACCCCGGTTCATGGTACACGGGCGACAAGGAAGTGTGGAGCAACGACCAGAACGGCTCTATCGTCGAACTGTTTTCTTACCGCAACGGCGGACACTGGCCGATGGACGGCAATGCCAAGGAGATATGGAACTTCTGCAAGCGCTTCTCTTTCAAGTCGCTCGCAGAGGAATACCAGGAACTCTACCAAAAGGCTTCCGACCTCATCACCGAATGGAAAGACACTCCGGAGATGACCTCCAAATCCATCTACAACACCCTCAAGAACGCTCTCGACTCCTATGCACCAGAGAAGATCAACACCGATGCACTCCGCCAGAATGCCATCAAACGTCTCACTTCCTACATCGAACTCTTCGAAAGGTTATCTGCCAACATCACCAAAATCACAGATGGAGGAGACATCGAACAGCCTGATGGCTTCGACCCCAATTTCCACATCTATCTGTGCTTCGGACAGTCGAACATGGAGGGCAATGCCAAGATTGAGGCACAAGACCGAACAGGTGTGTCCTCACGTTTCAAGATGATGGCAGCAGTCGATATGCCGTCTTCATCGCGCAAGAAAGGGGAATGGTATGTGGCTTATCCCCCACTCTGCCGCGACTGGACAGGACTCACACCTGCCGACTATTTCGGACGTACCATGGTGGAGAACCTCCCCGACAGCATCTCGGTGGGAATCATCAATGTGGCGGTGGGCGGATGCGCCATCGAGCTCTTCGATGAGGACCAATGCGCCGCTTACATCAAGGGGGCGGCGGATTGGCTGCAAGGTTACTGCCGGGAGTACGACAACAATCCTTACCGCACACTCATCAATCTGGCTAAGAAAGCACAGAAGGCTGGAGTCATCAAGGGCATTCTGCTCCACCAGGGATGCTCCAACAACACACAGAAAGACTGGCCCGTGAAGGTGAAACGCATCTATATCCGCATGCTCAACGAACTGGGACTGAAAGAGGAAGAGACACCACTGCTCATCGGCGAGCTGCTCTCGCAAAAGATGGGAGGAGTCTGCTGGGGACATAATGCAGTCATCGCCAACACCTCGGCTGTCATACCCAACGCACACGTCATCTCATCGGAGAACTGCCCTGGCGCAGCGGATGGACTGCACTTCACCGCCGAAGGCTACCGCATGATTGGCAAACGATATGCAGAGACCATGCTTCAACTGCTGGGCAAAACACAACAGGTGGGATTCGACGCCACCGACAACCCTTTTCCATTGACGCCTGAGGCTTTCAGTCCATCCATGTTCCTGATGGGCAAATTCAACAAAGCGGGGTCTGTCGCCACTTTCGCCGGAATCGACAAAGGTAACTTCGGAGGATGGCGCTATCCGCACGGCATCGACTTCTCTGGTGCCAACTACTTGGTGGTAAAACTCTTGCGCGCAGCAAGTAGCAACCCCACTATCAAGATATTCGACACAGACGACTATCTCAATCCATGCTTCTCGCAGGCCATGGGCACCAACAAGACGGTGACTATCGACCTGCAAAACATGAAGACAGATAGCGGGAAAGCCATCGACCCCTCACATATTTATATGGTAGGTTTTGAGACAGATGCCACACAGACCCTCTATCTCAGCAGTGTCTTCCTCAGCAACGATGGCGAAACACCCATCGCCAGTGGCATCATCACCCCACAGGCACTTGACAAAGATGCGGATTGGTCCAATGCCCCTTACTACGATCTCACCGGACGCCCCGTCAGCGTCCCTACCCCTGGCATCTACATCCATGCAGGAAAGAAGGTATTGGTAAGATAGCAAAGGGACATCGAACCATAAGCCTATTGGAACTCACTCTATGAGAGACCTCACATCCGATACACGAAGAATCTTGGACACATAGCTGCGAACAAGCTCCTCATCGTCTCGCTCCACAACCAAGATCTCATCGACAGATGACAGGGCCAACCGCGCTTCGTCTTCGACATGTTTCAATAACACAGCATCGGAGTCACTGCGGTAAAGCAGCATGGCATCACTGCCATCATAGAAGAGGTAAGGAGTAGTGGGGGCGCTCTGGCCGGGTTTGACGATTAGCAAGACATCTCCTTGACTGTTCTGGAGAATGGAATACTGATTGTTGTTCATCATGAATCAATTTTGGATTTGTTGTTGAATAATAAGTTGAATAAATTCCGCCTGTAACCATCGAAGGTTGCAGGCGGAATACTGTATAGAGATAGGTATGCGGAGTATCAGGCTGTTTGAACACCGAATCCGACAATCTTAGGACGAGGGTTGGAGGAAGGACGATGCTGCAACATCTTCTTCACGGCCTTTTCCACATCACAGGGCAGGATGGTCTGCAGTTGCTCACGGCTCTGAGGGCGGGGCAAGAATGCCAAGCGGTCGGCCATGGCAGGAACAACTGCGTCGAAGATGAACTGATGCACCCAACGGCCATTGCCGAAAAACTCGTCCTTGTGGGCCAGAGCCTGACGGATAGCATTGTGCATCAACTTCCTCACCTCCTCGGAAACGATATATTGTTGCTTGGACAGCAGACGGTCGCAAATCTCCATCAATTCGTCCGACGAATAGTCGGGGAAGTGGAAATGATAGGGAAAACGACTGGGCAAACCGGGATTGGACTGCAACAATTCCATCATCGGGTGCTCATAGCCTGCCAATATCACCAGGATATCAGGGTCGGGCTGTGAAAGAACGGTCAACAGGCATTCGATGGCGCGCTTGCCATAGTCGCGACTGCCTGAGCTGCTCTCGAACAATGAATAGGCTTCGTCGATGAAAAGCACATTACCCTTGGCACGACTCAGAATCATCTGCATGTTCTGCTCGGTCTGACCAATAAACTCTCCCACAATCTTCGAACGCTCAGCCACCACAACGTCACCCTTGGAAATAAGTCCTATCTGGTGGTAAATACGCCCCAGCAAACGTGCCACGGTGGTCTTGCCTGTACCGGGACTGCCGGTCAACACGATATGATGACCATTCGACAAGGATTCTGAGGGAAGCCCATGTTCACGACGCTCCATCAGAAAACGCATGCGGTTGGCGGTGGATCGGATGTCGTCCTTCACCGTCTGCAAGCCTACCATAGCGTCGAGCTCTTTCATGCAGTCCTGATAACTGTCGCTACCCTGTTGGAAAACACTGAGGTCAATGTCGGAGGGCTGAAGTCGAGAGTGCTTCAATCCTTCGTCCTTCTTGTCTTCAAACTCATTGACATCCAACATATTGATGCGATCTACATAACGGGGAAGGATATGACGCGCCACCAACTGATCCACAAAGTTGTAGGTCAGCAAATCCGTCTGACCTGTTCGGGCTACAGTCTGGAAGACTCTTACCAACTTGTCCTGAGCCTCGGGGGTGGGATCGTAGCACTGAGCCAATTTCAGCATCAGCATTGATAACGCCTCTTCAAGCAAAGGAGACCCTAAAGCCAAGAAATCCGACTCGGGAATCGTACCTACTTTCTTACGCAACATCGGCAACACCTCGGTCAACGTTCCCTTACTGCCTACCAAAACAAGGACACAATGGTCGTCAAGACGCGACAACTGACGGGCGATATAGTTGCCTTGGGGCTGAAGTAGAAAATCCAGTTCACTGAGACACAGTAATTTAGTCTGTCTCACTTCATCGTCTTGAATGTTGGACAAGAAATCTGAATCCATTTTAGTGCCCGATAGTCTTGATATCAAATCCGTCAAACCCTCATAAGGATCCATACGAGTCTTGTCGTACAACGTCGAGCAATCGACAAACTCACACTTACAACCAGTGGAGATACTGACGAAACGAACGAATCCCCTGACTACGGCATCATTGCAACAAGGGGGGCTGGCGATGACCAAATGGGACAATTTGGAGTACGAGGGAACTGCATACACCTCCGACCACGCTTCGTAGTTCCTGTACTTGAGAATCTGAAGGACACGACGCTTGAGATCATAAGAGGCTGGCATGGAGAAGAAAGACTGCATGACAGAGGTATGCTCATGAGCCAGGTCGGACAAAACCCTATACTCACTGCCTGGAAGGCATGCACCAACTGATCTTATGGTCACCTTGAAGTTGTGATTGACAGAAAAAGACACTCGTTCATACCATTGGCCTTTCTGAGACACCAACATGAAATACCTCCCAGGTAACCAAGGATAGTCGATGACCTTGCATATGCCCTTGAAGAACAGCATGTCTTTTCTACGCATATCGCAGGAACGAAACTCAGTAAGAACCACTGGACAGAGATGCTCTGTAAAAATGGCAATTCCCAAGTTGTTCTTGGAGTCCATCATCTGATCGGTTTGAAACGAAATGACTACAGGATGACAAGCGTAAAGAGGCTCGTTTTCAAATGCCTGTATGTGAATACTGATATAATTTATCATATAAAAATAAGGTATGGTTTTAAGGTGAGAAATGGTATGAAGACTTTTCACATCCTCTGCTGATAAACTTATCATCAGCTCAAGGAACTGGATGAGTGTATCCAAGTCCAGGTCTTACGACTTGGAACTTGTGATGTGGGAACAAGCAGGCACACAGCTATTGCCATAGTGGTGCCTGACCAATCATTGAATCTAAAGACAGGGAATACCTGATCAGGAATGATGGTTGTTGTACAATAAGTCAAAGAACAACGTCAACGTCAGCGCACAATACATGCATGCAGCAATTGCAAAGCACGCGAGAAACGCATTTTGAATGTGACTTGAACTACCGTCTTCACGGCCAACTTTCTTTCATTCTTCTTGTCATAAGCGACTGGTTACGTTGATTTTTTGTTCTTTGTTTTTAATTTCTTTGTATTTCTTTTTTTCACCTTAAGATACGAGCAAATGAAGGATTCACTCTATAACCTGTACTGACGGTATCTTTTCAGTAGCAACTGCAAAAGTACACCGAAATCACGATACAACCAAGAGTTTTGAATAAAATTTGAAAAAAAATTTTTTTACTGCCCTAAAAGTATCGCGTAACGGATAAAAGATGTAATTTTGCGGTATGGAAAAGACAAACGACCAACCCACCGACACACTCAGTCTGATGACCAGTGAACAAAGGCAGCTGGAAGAGAAAAAAGCCGTGCATTGGTACGTCATGCGAGCTTATAAGAGCGAGGCTAAGGCCGAAAGCGTGCTCAGCCAGGCAACAGAACTCGAATTCTACATGCCTAAACGGGAAGTGGTGAGAACATACCACGGAAAAAAACAGGTCACCAGAGTGCCGGTCATTGCAAGCCTTTTCTTCGTCAAAGGACGAAGGATCGACATACAGCCAATCAAGGACAGCTATCCGTTCATCCAATACGCCATGATTGGGCGCGGAGAAGAACGAAAGTTCATGACCGTACCCGACAAGCAAATGGAGGACTTCATCCGAGTTGCGGACAGCGACGGTGAAAAACGCTTCCTGATGCCCGACGACGTCGATCTCACCAAAGGCACAAGGGTAAGGATTGTTAGCGGAGCTTTCTCGGGGCTGACCGCTACCTTCGTCAGGGTGAAAGGCAACAGAAAACGAACAATCGTCGTCATGCTCGACAATCTCCTCGGGGTTTCCGTGGAAATCAGTTCCGACATCATCGAGAAAATCAAGGAATAAGAACTCCACTCCCCTTTCGAGGGGAGGGGTGCCCGAAGGGCAGGTGGGGCATCCCCTTTAACTTCCCCTTTAACTCCCCCTTTAACTCCCCCTTTAACTTCCATTTTAACTTCCATTTTAACT
>AUXO018115897.1_pt1 | contig 12145 bp, 11 predicted proteins | sample 768731 | NCBI WGS metagenome assembly AUXO01 (sample SAMN02715735, study PRJNA202380) | gut metagenome | biome: sheep rumen | host: Ovis aries | place: New Zealand: Palmerston North | reverse complement strand
TGGCATTTCAGAAAATCCTCGCATGCAGTAAGCGCAATCTCCCATGCTTCCTTGATCGGATACCCATAGATACCTGAGGAAATGAGAGGGAAGCCGATAGATCTGCAGCCATACTGTTTTGCCAGCTTTAATGACTCCTGATAGCAGCTATATAATTCTTTTGCTTCTCCTCTATTCCCATCATCATAACGTGGCCCTACAGCATGAATGATGTATTTATTATTCTTCATGCCAAACGAGGGAGTGATAACGGCACCGCCGGTCGGGCAGTGCCCGATCTTGTCACACGCTGCCTGAAGCTGGTCAACGCCTGCTGCCCTGAAGATCGCACCGCAAACTCCACCTCCGGCACGCAATCCACTGTTTGCGGCATTCACAACGGCATCTGTTTTCAGCTTTGTGATATCGTTCTTGTGTATTTCTATTGTCCCTGCCATAGTAGGGGAGGAGTATACCTTCGTTTCACTCATATCTGCAATCACCTATTTATGGACTATTTTAGTAATAATACTTTTAATTAAATCATTATATCATTTTAAAATGATGAAATGCAAATTCCGTTCAGCTCTTTTTCATTTTCAGCAATAGCTACAAAAATTGACACTCGTTCTTGTATAACATGTACAATCAACAAGATTTATAATTCATTAAAAATAAAGTTTTTCTTTAAGATCCATATGGGAGGAGAACTGTATAAGGTTGCTATTGAAGTCGCTGGACGCTGCAAAAATGTAGCTCTTGTCGGCAGTTAGGCTCCTAAGCCGGGCATAGCTAAAGCAATCAAGGCATTGGGCGCAGATAGAGTCGCTTTGGGTCAGACGCTCCGTTTTGCATGATGTGTGCAAAAGTTGGTGCCTATAAAGCAATGCTGAAAGATATAGAGCTTACAAACGAAGAAGTGGATAAAGTGAAGTACCATAATTATAGCGAAGCTGATAGGTATCTAATCTTTACACACAAAAGCCATTCTAATTGTATAGCATTACACCGAGGAAGACCAGACTGATGGCCAACCTCGGTGTAATATTTTGGGGTCGATTTAGATAGATAAAATATATTCTTCTATCATTTTTAGAGCGGCACCTCTCGAAGCAGCTTTTCTACCATGAACACTATGTCTATAATGAAACTCCATATTCTTAAAAGCAGCTATATTATTTACGTAAGAGGCAAGTGTTTTTAAATGGTCATCCTTCAGGTAATCGTCTAGTAATCCTCCTAAAATAAATTCACATTCAACTACCATACGAATATTGTTAATTGCGAGTGCAAGATAATGCAGGTATTGATCAAAAATTCTTTCTACAAGAGGATCTTTTTTGTTTAATAGAGTAAAAAAATCGTCAATATGCATTTGAGATTCTTGCTCAATGCTATATACAGAACAATAGGTGTTCATACACCCTTTTTGACCACAATAACAGTTTTTCCCGTTTGGAATTAATCGCATGTGTTCGATAACACATCCGCTGAATTCTTCTCCCTGGAAAACATTTCCATCGATAATAAGAGAACCGCCTAAGTACTTATTTAGGACAATATATACAGCATTTTTAATATCTGGCTGATTCCAAAGTTCAGCAAATGCGGCAACCTCGGTGTCATGGTATAAGCGACAGGGGAGGGTTAAATATTTTTGAAACACAGTTTTTGATGTACCCGTATACTCAAGAAGATCTCCGCTGGTGATAAAATCGCCCTCTTTGGAAACAAGCCCTTGTACAGCAATGTTCACACCTAAATAGGCAGATAAAGGGAAAGAAAGATTATCAACGAAGTGATTAACCAAAGATCCTAGTTGTTCGTAATAAGTTTCACAGTTGTTGAAGGGAAGTTCATGAAAAGTTTCTTCGATGATATTACCATCTAAATTCACGGCGCAGATACGTATAATATCTTTTAACATTTCTACACCAATTGCTATCTTTGAGTATCCGTTTAAAGTAATAATGTCTGCCTTTCTTCCGCCGGTAGACTCAAAATAGCCACTTTTTTTTATAATACCTAGTCCATAAAGTTTTTTTAATGATTGTGTAATCGTTGGAAGACTTAAACCTAGAGCATCTGAAATATCTCTTTTTGAAATAGATTTTTTGCTATATATTAAGCGAAATATTCTGCTATCATTTGATATTACAGCATTTGTTTCAAAATTAATGTTCATGAAATACCACCTCCAAGAACAATATCAATACTCAGTATACAAAAAATAAAGAAAACTATCAAGAGATTTATGAAAAATATATGCAAAGTGCACAAAAATAAAGATGAAAAAATGTATAACCTGACAATTGACAATCCAATTTTGTTATGGTAATTTTAAGTAAACTTATAGAAAACAGATTTTCATAAGTCTGGTATAATTGTTGTTTTAGGCAGATAGTTATTGACTTAATAGTATTAGCTGAGATGAAACAATCAATAATGAATGATAATTATGTAATTGGCCTTGATTTTGGAACTCTTTCTGCAAGATCCGTTCTTGTTTCTATTTCTGATGGAAGTATAGTAGCAAAATCTTCGTTTTGTTATCCGCATGGAGTAATATCCGGCCAACTAAAAAATGGTGTTAAATTGGATGAAAATTATGCTCTTGCGGATCCAGCGGATTACCGTCTTGCTTTGAATTTCTGTATCAAGAATGTTTTATCGCAAAGCCAAATAAATAAAGAAAGAATAGTTGGAATTGGTATAGCAGCTACTACGTATTCAATGGTTCCTTGTTATGATGATGGAACAGCATTAGCCGAATATGAAAAGAATAAGATGTTACCCATGGCTTATATTAAACTTTGGAAGCATCATGGGGCGATCCAACAAGCAAACAAAATAGCAACAATTCATAAGGAGACAGGCGGTTTTCCGGTAATAAATAATTATGGAGGAGTAGTAAATTGTGAATGGGCTTTGCCAAAAATTTTAGAGACATATGAAAAATCTCCCCAAGTGTCTGAAGAAGCGGATTACTTCTGTGATCTTGGAGAGTGGTTAAGTTGGATTCTTACAGGTCATCGAGTCTGCAGTTTGTATTCAGCAGGATTTAAAGGCATGTATTTGCCCCCAGTTGGATATCCATCAAAACAATTCTTAGATCTTCTTGCACCAAAATTTGGAGATTTTTTCTACGATAAGGTGGCTATGCCAGTATGTGATTATTTGTCTCCATGCGGTTTTTTAACAAAAGAAGCAGCAGAGAATTTAGGTTTACCGGTAGGTATTCCCATAGCTACACCTATGGGAGATGGGAGTATGCCAGGGGTATATTTTTGTATCAATGATCCTTCTTGCTTAGCGGTAACGGTGGGGACATCTGTGGCAATGGCCTTTGTTAGTAATATTTTTGCTCCGATTAGTGGAATTAATGGGGTCGTAAAGAATGGCATTATTCCAGGTTTTTATTCCTATGATGCAGGGCAACCGTGTGCTGGAGATATGCTAGATTGGTATATAAAGAATTGTGTACCAGTAGAATATGACGATAAAGCAAAAGAGCACAATATTAATTTGCACCAGTATTTGAGTTTGCTTGCCTCAAGTAACAATCCGCAGAAATGTAAATTGACTGTTTTGGATTGGTTTAATGGGAATAGGAGTATTCTGAATAATCCCAACCTTAGAGGAAGTATTCTTGGCCTCTCACTTGAATCAAGGCCGGAAGATATTTACTGTGCTATGGTTCAGGGCCTTGCGTGTGGTCTTCGCGTAACGGTAGAACACTTATCAAAGAATGGAATAGAATTTAATAAGATAATCGCATGCGGTGGGATTATAGAAAAGAATGAATTTGTAAGAAAACAATATGCAAATATTCTAGGGAGACCGATATATGTTTCTACACAAAAGAATATTACATCCTTAAGTGCTTCAGTTCTTGCAGCAATTGCATCAGGGCTTTCATTTGAAGAAGCTGCGCGGAGAATGTGTAAAACCGATTTTATCATTGTTGAACCAGCCAAAGATTTGAATGGGTATAATGATTTATACGAAAGGTATGCTCATTATCATAATTTATTAATGAATGAAATCTAAATATGTCATACGATCATAATTTTTCCACTGAGGGGAATCCAATCTTCTTCAAGAATAGTTTTTGAATCAGTGATAATTTTGTTTGGCATGTTTATGTCACATACAAGAAATGTGGAACACTTATTTATTTTAGAAGAATCTACTAAGAAATAAGATAACGTCGTATTATTCAACATATGCTGTTTTATATTAGCTTCTCCTTCAGAAGTATCAGAAATCCCAAATTTAGTGTTTGCTGCTCTTGCTGAAAAAAACATTTTATCACAGTGAGTATATTCTAGGTTCTTTTGGGTGAAAAAGCCGGTTAAAGATGAACCATTTGTTTTTCGCAGCATACCACCAAGACAAAAGAACTTACCATCGAGAATATAATTATAAGCTTGCTGAAGGGTAAAAATACCATTTGTAACTATAGTCAAATCTGATTTGCCCGATAAAAATGGAATCATCTCCAAAACAGTGGTGCTAGAGTCAAGAAAAACTGTATCACCGTTTTTTACTAAATCAGATGCACATTCAGCTATTTTTTGCTTTGCCTGTTTATTTTCTGTGCTTCGAGCCATCACAGACTGTTCATAATGATCCCCACGGTTGAGTGCAATTTTCCCATGTGTATGAATAATTAGACCTAGATTTGTCAAAGCTTTTAAATCTCTTCTTATAGATGACTCACTGTAAAACAGTTTCTCTTGCAGTTCTGACACTGAAATTACGCCTCTTTCTCGCAGAATATGCATTATTTTTTCCTGGCGTTTTAAAGATTCTGCCATATTATTCCCTCCCACAATATTCAAAGCTGTTGCATGAATTATACTATCTAAAATTAATTGTTACAAGTTTTTCTTAATAATCTGGCGTTTTTCTATGAAAATTTTGAAAAAAACTCAAACTTTCTTCCAAAATCCTGGTAATTATTGAAAGAATTCCGCTTATATGCTATTATGGCATTGACATTTTTTAAGTGTAATAATTTCTGGTTTTGTATATTTTGCATGAGAACAAATTGCCAATCTCGTTAAAAACAATACAGTTTTTATTAAACTTGCATTGATGTAATTAACTGTCAACTGCCTGACAGTTCATTAAATATATTAAAAAAAGGAGAAAGACTATGAAAAGAACCCTTATGTTGTTACTTGCAGTTGTAATGCTATTATCTCTAACTGCAACCCCCGCATTGGCAGATGCGAAACCTTTTGATGGCATTACGCTTCGCTTTGTTGCTGTTAACCACAGTTGGACAAATGCAATGGCGGACACAATTGCCGAATTTGAGGAAGAAACTGGTGCAAGAGTTGAGGTTGAGGGTTATTCTGAAGATAACCTGTTGAGCAAACTTAATGTTGAATTTGCAGCTGGTTCAAAGAGCATGGATGTAATCATGTTCAGGCCTATTCTGGATGCTGGTACTTTTATTGGTAATGGTTGGATTGACAGTCTGGATTCTTATATAGAAAAAGACACTGAATTTGATTATTCCGATGTTAGCCCAGGTGCTTCAGAACCGTGCATTAAAGATGGCGTAGTATACGGTATTCCTGTTGTTACCGAAGTTGAAATACTTTACTATCGTAAAGATATTCTTGAAGAAAAAGGAATTCCTGTTCCTACTACATTTGATGAGCTTCTTTCTGCTGTACAGCAGGTTACTGACAAGGATAACGAACTGTATGGTTTCGTTGCACGTGGTGCTCTTTCCCCATCAGTAACACAGTGTGCAGGGTTTGTCTTTTCCAACGGAGCGGACTGGGTAAGCAAGGATTTGAAGACTTGTACAGTTGATGACGAAGGAGTTATCGAAGCAATTCAACTCTATGGAAATCTGCTTGGTAACTATGGGCCTCCGGGAATCCTTGATATGAGTTGGTCCGAAGCTATGACTGTGGTGGCACAAGGCAAGGCTGTTTTTGCTACTGAGGCCTCTGCAACTGCATCAGTTGTTACAGATCCGGAATCTTCAGTTGTATCTGATAAGATTGGTTTTGCTATGTTCCCGGCTGCAAAAGAGGGAATGGACCCGGTTCCTTATAATATCGCAGCCTGGGGCCTTGGAATAAACTCCAATTCTCAGCATAAAGATGCTGCATGGGCTTTAATAGCAAAACTTGCAGGAAAAGAAGCACAGGCTTATGCACAGAATAATGGAGTTTCTTCCGCGCGTGTGTCTTCTTGGGAAAATGCACAAGCAACAACACTTATGCCTCAGGAGTTGCTGGATCTTGTTGCGGAATGTAACTCCAGAGGAATTGGCCGTGGATATAATTTCGTGGCATTCGCGCAGGGTGTTCAGGAAGCGCGCAATCTTGTGGGATCAGTTGTGACAACCTCTATTGAAACTGGTGGTGATCATGATGCTGTCCTTAAAGCTGCACAGGCAATTAAGGGAGACTTCCAGGCTATCCTTGACGCTCAATGATTTAACCTAACAATTTAGCATTGGCCAGCTAACAATAGTTAGCTGGTCAATTCTAAATAATTAAAATAAGAGAGGGGAGTATGTATGGAAAAACAGAATAAGTTTTTCGATTTTCTCAATAAAAATGTGAAAATAATTTACATAGCTCCATGTATAGTATTTCTTCTTTGCATGGTCGTATTTCCATTAGGGTATACACTGTATATGAGCTTTACTAACTGGACTATGTCTTCTATTCGTGGTCCTGAATTGATCGGATTTGAAAACTATATGAAACTTTTCAAAAATCAGCAATTCTTGGATTCTATTGTGATTACTCTGAAATACAGTGCTATTTCTTTAGTAATTGAGGTGTTAGTCGGAGTGATTTTAGCCTTAATGTTGAATAAGAAGAAACTATTTTTTAGAAATGTATTCAAGACCGTTATGCTAATTCCTATGACTATGACACCGGTTGCAGTTGGTATGATATGGAAACTTCTTATGGACCCAGCGATCGGATTATTTAATCTTATTCTTAAATCTATTGGAATGTCACCACTGGAATGGTTGGGTAGCGTAAAATCTGTTCTCGGAAGCCTAATAATGATAGATGTCTGGGAATGGTCTCCAATGGTCGCGCTGATTGTCCTTGCTGGTCTAAGCAGTATTTCTGATGATATCTACGAGGCAGCAATTATGGACGGAGCCAATTATTTGCAAAGAGTTTTCCATATAACTATCCCTCTTACCCTTAATACAATTCTTACCGCCGCCCTTTTAAGATTAATTGACGTATTAAAGACATTTGATATTATCTACTCAACAACAGCTGGAGGACCAGCATTCAAATCTCAGACAATTAATATTTTTTCTTATTTGAACGGTTTCCAGTATTATAAATATGGATTTTCATCTGCATCGATGGTCATTTTCACATTATTTGTATTTGCAGTTGCAGGTCTAGTAATGTTTATCCGAGCAAAGGTGGTTGTAGATAGATGAATAAAGAAATTAAACTAAAGAGCAATAAGAAACACGAGGCTCGTCTCTCTATAATCTATTATTTTGTCCTACTTATTATTATTTTCGTCACATTATTCCCTTTCATCTTTATGCTGTTAGCATCATTTAAAACAACAGTTGAAATCCAAAACCCAACAAAATTTTTGAATTTTAATTTTATTACAACTAATTATATTGAAGTGTTCGAACGCTATGATTTTAAGAAACCGCTATGGAATAGTTTTTATACTTCTGCAATTACTACAATAGTCTCATTAGTTGTTGGGTTGCCAGCAGCATATGTGATTGCACATTACAGAATGCATAAATTAAGCGCTGGCATTCTTATTACTCGAATGATACCAGGAATATGTTTCTTGTTACCCTGGTTTAAAACTTTTGCGGCTCTCCATATGACTGATACATATATTTCATTGATTTTATCATATATGTTAGTCGCTGTTCCGTTTATCATCTGGATTATGGTACCGCATTTTGAGAATTTACCCAATGAGCTTTTTGAAGCGGCTATGATTGATGGTTGTACCGAAAATAAAATCTTTTTAAAAATACTGCTTCCCTTAGTCAGGCCCGGTATCATAACAGCCGCATTAATGAGCTTTATTTATTCATGGAATAATTTCTTGTTTGCATTAGTATTGTCTGGTTATGAAACTAAAACGTTGCCGATGGCTGTCTATAATTTCATCGGCTATGCAAAGATTTCCTGGGGACCTCTAATGGCTGCTGCAACTATGATAACAGGGCCAATCGTTTTAATCTCTCTGATAATGCAAAAGTACGTTGTTTCCGGAATGACTGCAGGTGCTGTAAAAGGCTGAAAAGAAATAATTGAGGGAGAATTATGAGTATAATTACAATCGTGGGTGCAGGTATGATGGGGTCTGCAATGAGCTTTCCAGCATATGATAATGGTCATACCGTCAGATTAGTGGGGATTCATAATAGAGAAAATATAGAATCTGTTCGTAATAATGGATATCATCCAACACTAAAAAGATTCCTTCCTAAAGGGATAGAAGCTTATCATATTGAGAATTTAGAAAAAGCTTTACAAGGATCTGATTTGGTGATAAGTGGAGTGAGTAGTTTTGGCGTTGAATGGTTTGAAGAAAATGTAATTCCGTTGATACCAGAAGGTACTCCAATTTTATCAGTCACTAAGGGGCTGGAAAAAAATGAGCAAGGAGAATTATTCCCTTTTCCTACGGCAATAATGGCACGTGCAGAAAAAAAGGGAAAAAACATATCTTATAATGCTGTGGGAGGCCCTGTCATTAGTTTTGAACTAGCTGATAGACAGAATACATCAATTGCTTTTTGCGGGAAAAATAAAGAGGATCTATATCATATAAAAAACCTTCTTGAAACGTCATATTATCACATCAGTCTTACAAATGATATTTCGGGTTTGGAATGTGCTGTCGCAATGAAAAATGCATATGCTTTAGGTGTAGCGTTAGCGATTGGAATTAACGAGGCATTATATGGTAGCGGTAGTCCTGAACACTATAATCCACAAGCAGCTCTGTTTGAGGAGAGCGTGAGAGAAGCAATAAAACTGATAAGGCTGCTAGGTGGAAAAGAAGAAAGTATAGTATTCTTTGCAGGTGATCTTTATGTGACTGTTTTTGGTGGAAGAACTAGAAAAATAGGAATGTTACTTGGGGAAGGATTATCCTATAAGGAAGCAAAAGACAAACTTGCTGGAGTTACCTTAGAATCAGTGGCGATTGCAACGAGAGTAGCAGAAGCACTTAGACAGAAAGAAAAAAAGGGAGAAGTAAATACAAGGGACTTTCCGCTTCTAATGCATATTGATGATATCATAAGAAATGGAGTAGAAGTTAATATTCCATGGAAAAATTTTGATAGCTATTTTGTTTGATCTAATGAGGCTTTGAAATGATAATAGAGGCATCCGAATTAATTCTATTAAATCATGACCCTATAGAAAATGCTAAAAAGATAGGAGCAATTGTTCCAGCGGTAGAAATGATGCTGGATGGTGATTCCTGGGACGATAGAGATAACAGCTGGGAAAAAATAGCTGCAAATCTTTCGGAACTTAATCTTCATTTTACAGTCCATCCTCCAGCTTGGGATCATAATGTAGCAGCGGGATTATATAGCTTGAGAAAAACAGCAAGGGATTTGAATATCTCTGCACTGAACGTTGCAAAAATAATCGGTGCAAAGCAGGTTGTATTTCATACGGGTTATTGTGATAGCGGTTCATATTTTAATCGTAAAACTGCACAAAAACATTCATTAGAGGCACTCTACGAATTAATTGAAATAGCAAAACCTGAGGGCATTCGTGTTGCGGTGGAAAATGTTGCTCCCCCACAAAAAGCTCTATATACACAAGAAGAGTTCGTACATATACTCGATGAAATAGATGAAACAGCACAATATCTTTTGGATTTGGGTCATGCACATATGAATCACTGGAATTTACCTTGGGTCATTCGCCAAATAGCGCCTCGGTTATGCGGGGTTCATATTCATGATAATAATGGTGAAGGTGATCAGCATCTTCCTATCGGTCGTGGAACAATAGAGTGGGAAAAAGTTTTTCAAGAGATGAAAAAAGTACGAGATGACTGTCATCTCGTACTCGAATATGCTCCAGGTACTTCACTGGCAGAATTAAAAGACGGAGTAAATCTTTTAAGAAATCAATTCAGTATCGAATGAGTTAAGAAAAGCAATGAAAATATCAACAACAATGAACACGTTAAATCCTGTGGAGAACGAGGGGGGTTATTCGGCAAAAGAAATCGTTCAAAAATTGAATAATGCAGGTTTTACTTCTTTAGATTTTTGTGCTTTTCGTTATATAAATGGAAAAAATGTTTTTGGAAATCATCCGTTGTGCAGTGACCGGTGGAAGGATTGGATAGAAGAACTGTTATACTTTGCGGAAGAATTAGGCATAACTTTCAATCAATCTCATAACCTAACTTTTAATTATTTTGATGACGATGAAACGACTTCAGCACTTGATCAAATGTTAGATAGAATGATTGAAGCCAGTGCTCTACTTGGTGCAAATATTACAGTTCTTCACCCGATAGCTCCGCCAAATTGTCAGAGAGATTTACGAAAGTGCTTAAATAGAAATCTTGATTACTTTAAAAAAAAGGCAGAGTATGCAGATCGCTTCCACGTTAATTTAGCTCTGGAAAATATGATTACAAGTAGGTTCTTCGATGGAAGTGAATATTGGAGATATTGTTCAAGTCTTGAACAGTTGGTTGAATTAGTAGATGCAATTAATCTGCCGAATGTAGGTATATGTTATGATGTTGGCCATGCCCATTATATGCATATTGAGCCAGACGTCGGATTACCTCTCGTAAAAGAGAGATTGATTGCTCTACACATACACGATAATGATACTTTTCAGGATCAACATTTGCTACCATTCCAAGGAACTATTGACTGGGAGGTTTTGTGTCGCACGTTGGCCAAAATAGGTTACTCCGGTGATTTTACCTATGAGATTAGCCATGCTGTATCGAGAATGCCAGAAAACTTGCAAGAGGATGCATTAAAATGTGCATATAAAACAGCTGTATATTTGGTAGAGCGAATAGAGAGTTATTTATCATAGCGTGAGAGGATTATTTCCATGTTTACATTGAACGATATAAAAGAAACAGATAAAATCATAGTTGTAGGGCATCGGGGATATTCTGCTAAATATCCTGAGAACACATTACTTGCATATAGGGAAGCAGCACTTGCAGGATGTGACATGATAGAACTTGATGTAGTGCTTTCTGCCGATGAAATAGCAGTGATATCTCATGATGATCGTCTTGAGAGAGTTTCTAATGGATATGGTAATATCTCTGATTATACGATCGATCAGTTGAAAAGCTATGACTTTGGTATAAAGCATGGACAGTTTTTCAAAGGGATAAAGATTCCTACATTTGAAGAGGCAATGCTACTAATCAAGACATTTCCAAATGTATTAGTGGACGTGGATTTCAAAATTGGACCGAATATTTGGAAAACATTGGAAGTTGCCTTGGAGATTATCAAAAAGCTAGATATGTTTGACAGATGTGTTTTCAATAGTTGTGACGGAGAAATAGTCTCATATTTAGCTAAAAGAGGGTTCCTGACCGTAGGTGCCCCAAAATCATATGCTGAAAAGGTCAACTATTCGGATTTGACTTATAATGATTTATGGGCCGTATGTATACCTTTGAATGAATTAACACCGGAGGATGCAAGATACTATTTAAATAGAGGAGTACATGTTGCTGTTACAAGTCCGGATACTCCTGCCCAGTTAAGATATGCTTTGCATTGTGGAGCAAATATTATGATTGTTGATGATCCATCTAATGCTGTAAAAATAGCCAGGTTGCTGAACGAAGATCGTTAATCTGATCGTTTTTCTCCTACGTTAAGAGTTTTGTATTCCTTACTCTCTCTTGCGGCGGCACGCTGGTTACTATCAGCTGTCTTTCGAGCATTGTTTATGTCGTATATAGTTGGTTCCGGCTGCACATCTTCTTCGTTCTCCGAAGCGGTGAAGATTCTGTTGCCGATGCCGAAGTACTTCTCAAAGAAGGCTTTCAGCTTTTCAATCACGGTCTGCTTCTTCTGCGTTCGGTTCCCGCCGCCGAAGCGACTGACCGGAGGCATGATTTTGTCGATATCGGTGCCGATGGT
>AUXO017598106.1_pt1 | contig 12146 bp, 9 predicted proteins | sample 768731 | NCBI WGS metagenome assembly AUXO01 (sample SAMN02715735, study PRJNA202380) | gut metagenome | biome: sheep rumen | host: Ovis aries | place: New Zealand: Palmerston North | reverse complement strand
TCGTCCACTACCAGTATTTTCAGATTGGGCATGTTTCTACCTCTCTTTCAAATGAAAAAGACAGGGACCTCCTTTGCAGGATCCCTGTCTTATACTTACTCCTTACAGGTCTGTTTACTGGTCATACAGCGTAAAGACCGCTACGCTCCGCTCCTTTAAGAGGAACATGGGCCTGGTCATAAAAACAGGTTCTTCATGGTAATAGTCCTGACCGGGCGCGTCCGTATCCACGCAGATCCCCCAGGAAAGCCCGGCTTTCAGGGCCGGCAGGCGGATCTCACAGGGCTCCCAGTGGGCGTTGATGGCCATATAGACCACGTCGTCCTTTCTGGTCTCCTTGTCATATCCCGCAAAGAGGATGCAGAGGATCCGGTTGTCTCTGGTAATGATATGATCGTCCGGATTGGCACCGCAGGTCACGATCTCGTCCAGACCGCATTTGGCTTTGCCCAGCTTTTTGCGGATCACGGGATGCTTTTTGCGCAGGCGGATGACGCTCTTGTAGAATTCGAAGAAGTCCCGGTTGCGTTTTAAATAGTCCCAGTTGAGCCAGGAGATCTCGTTGTCCTGACAGTAGGCGTTGTTGTTGCCGAACTGGGTATTGCCGAATTCGTCTCCCGCCAGGATCATGGGCGTGCCCCGGCTCATCATCAGCACAGTAATGGCGTTGCGCATCATCTTGAAGCGGAGATTCCGGATGACCGGGTCGTCCGTAGGCCCTTCCACGCCGCAGTTCCAGCTGCGGTTGTCGTTGGCCCCGTCCGTATTGTTCCAGCCGTTCATTTCGTTGTGCTTGCGGTTGTAGGTAAAGAGATCGTAGAGGGTAAAACCGTCATGGCAGGTAATGAAGTTGACGGAGGACTCATGTCCCTCATAGACTCCGTGATAAAGGTCCGGAGAGCCCGCCAGTCTCTTGGCCGTTTCAGGAGCGTTCCAGTAGTTGCCCTTGAGGAAATCCCGCAGGGCATCCCTGTAGCGGCCGTTCCACTCGGCCCATCTGTGATAGGCAGGGAAGGCGCCCACCTGGTAGAGGCCGCCGGCGTCCCAGGCTTCCGCGATCAGCTTGGTGCTGTAGAGGATGGGATCATAGGCGATCCTCTCCAGCAGGGGAGGATTCTTCATGGGAGCCCCCGACTGGTCACGGCCCAGGATGCTGGCCAGATCGAAACGGAAGCCGTCCACATGATATTCGGTGACCCAGTACTTGAGGCAGTTGACGATGAACTGCCTGACGATGGGGTTGTTGCAGTTAAGGGTATTGCCGCAGCCGGAGAAGTTGTAATAAGCTCCCGTATCCGGCACGAGCATGTAGTAGATGTTGTTGTCCAGGCCCTTGAAGGAAATAAAGGGTCCCTTTTCGTCTCCCTCCGCGGTATGGTTGAAGACCACGTCCAGAATGACCTCTATGCCGTTCTTTTTCAGGATCTGGATGGTCTGCTTGAGTTCCGTGCCCTCTTCATTGTATTCCAGGGAGGCCGAATAGGCCGTATTGGGCGCAAAAAAGGCAACGGTATTGTAGCCCCAGTATTCCAGAAGCTGCTTGCCGTTGATGTTGCGGGCATTGATGGTCTCGTCGAATTCGAAGATGGGCATGAGTTCAACGGCCGTGATTCCCAGTTCCTTGAGATAGGGGATCTTCTCCACGATGCCGGCAAAGGTTCCCGGATAATTGACCCCGGAGCTCCTGTGCCTGGTAAAGCCCCTGACATGCATCTCATAGATAATGGAATCTTCCATGGGCGTGCAGGGGAAGTTGGTCTCGTCCCACTTGAAATTATCGTGGACGACCCTGGCATGGTAGAAGTTGCAGGTCTTGGCGGCGCCCCAGGCCCTCTGTCCTACGACGGCCTTGGCATAGGGATCCAGGACCACCTTTTTTCTGTCAAAAAGAAGGCCCTTTTTCTTGTTATGGGGTCCGTCGAAGATATAGCCGTACTCAAAATCCTCGGCTTTCAGATCAAAGACCATGATGGAATAGACATTGCCGATCTTATATTCGTCAGGTATGCGGATGATGGCAAAGGGAACGGTCTGCTGTCTTCGAAAGAGCAGCAGATCGCAGCTGACGGCGCCGAAGGAGGCAATGGTGAAGTTGATGCCTCCGTGTACCTCTGTGGCACCGTTCAGGGAAAAATCGCCCGGACGCACCTTGAATCCGGATATTTCTGCAGTGGGCTTATAGATCTGGCTCATCCTGCCGGAAATACGCCTGTGGCCGAGACCGGGCAGCAGATCATTCTCCTGATGTTCCTGATGGCTGGTTCTTGCCTTTTCTTCTCTGTCCTGTATGATCTTGCTGACAACGTAGTTGCGTTTCATATATCGTTTGCTCCGATGATAACCTCCGGACCGCCCTGGGATCCGGGCCCTTTTCAGGAAAAGAAAGCGTCAAAGACAAATTCTCACTCTCAAATATAACACAAATCAGAGCTAATAAAAAGGACCATATGCCGATTTGCGGCATATGGTCCTCTCTGAATGTGATGGTTTTAATTTATGCAGGATAAGCACCGTTGGCTGTGTCAGCCTTGGTCACATCCACCTTGCTCTGCTGGGCGTCACGATACTTGAAGTAATCGATGGCTACCTGAGGGAACAGAGCGTAGGAAAGGACGTCCTCTTCCTGCTGCTTGTACATCTTGCACTCTTCCTCGAACTTGGGAAGCTGAGGCTCGATCAGATCTGCGGGACGGCAGGTGATCTGTTCTGCATCCTTGCCCAGGATCTTTTCCACGACTTCTCTGTTGAAAGGCTTTACGGTCTTGCCGTACTTGCCTGCCAGGAAATCCTTGGTCTGGCCGGTAGCGACCTTGTAACGCTCGCCCATCAGGACGTTCATGACAGCCTGGGTACCGACGATCTGGGAAGAAGGTGTGACCAGCGGAGGCTCGCCGAAGTCTTTGCGGACTCTGGGGATCTCTTCCAGAACAGCCTGGAACTTGTCTTCAGCACCCTGCTCCTTGAGCTGGGAGATGGTGTTGGAGAGCATGCCGCCGGGAACCTGATACAGAAGGGTCTTGATGTTGACGCCAAGGACCTTGGTGGACATCAGGCCGCTTTCCAGGCACTCTTCACGGTAGGGTCTGAAATAATCGGCGATCTCGGCCAGAAGCTTCTGATTGTAGCCGGTGTCATAGGGAGTTCCCTTGAAGGTCTCGACCATGACTTCGGTAGCGGGCTGGGAAGTACCCAGAGCGAAGGGGCTGATGGCACAGTCGATGATATCTGCGCCGGCTTCCACGGACTTCAGATAAGTCATGGAACCGCAGCCGGAGGTGTAATGTGTATGCATTTCGACGGGCAGGGAGGAACCAGCCTTCAGAGCCTTGACCAGCTTCTCTGCTTCGTAGGGAACCAGGAGGCCTGCCATATCCTTGATGCAGATGGAATCTGCGCCCATGGACTCGATCTCTTTGGCGATGTTCATCCAGTACTCTTCTGTGTAGGCGTCGCCCAGCGTATAGGACAGAGCGATCTGTGCATGACCGCCTTCTCTCTTGCAGGCCTTAACGGAGGTCTCAAGGTTGCGAAGGTCGTTCAGGCAGTCGAAGATACGGATAATGTCGATGCCGTTGGCAATAGACTTCTCTACGAAGTATTCAACGACGTCGTCTGCATAGTGGCTGTAGCCCAGAAGGTTCTGGCCGCGCAGCAGCATCTGCAGCTTTGTGTTCTTGAAGCCTGCTCTCAGCTTTCTGAGCCTTTCCCAGGGATCTTCCTTGAGGAAACGGAGGCAGGAATCGAATGTGGCGCCGCCCCAGCACTCAACGGCATTGTAGCCGACCTGATCCAGCTTGGGAACGATGGGAAGCATCATATCGGTAGGCATTCTGGTGGCAATCAGAGACTGATGAGCATCACGCAGAATGGTATCCGTAATTTTAACCGGTCTTTTCACCTGATCTGACATAATATAAAACTCCTATTATTTACCAAATATTCTGCGCCCCGTCCGGGAATCGTCCCGGACAGAGCATGTTGTCAATTGCCTGTGCTCTTATCAGCCTACGCCGAAAACTGCCATGAAAACGCCGGCAACGACGGCTGTACCGATAACGCCTGCGACGTTGGGGCCCATGGCGTGCATCAGCAGGAAGTTGGTGGGATCTTCCTCCGCACCGACCTTCTGGGATACACGGGCTGCCATAGGAACCGCTGAAACGCCTGCGGAACCGATCAGAGGGTTGATGGTGCCGCCGGAGAAGATGCACATGATCTTGCCAAACAGGCAGCCTGTAGCGGTACCGAAGGAGAATGCGATCAGACCCAGGGCAACGATTTTCAGGGTATCCAGGTTCAGGAAAGCCTCAGCGCTGGTGGTAGCGCCTACGGAAGTGCCCAGCAGGATAACAACGATATACATCAGAGCATTGGAAGCGGTATCTGTCAGCTGTCTGACGACGCCGGATTCACGGAAAAGGTTGCCCAGCATCAGCATACCGACCAGGGGAGCTGTGGTGGGAAGGATCATGGCTACCACGATGGTAACGATGATGGGGAAGAGGATCTTCTCAAGCTTGGAAACGGGACGGAGCTGGCCCATCTTGATGGCACGCTCTTTCTTTGTGGTCATCAGCTTCATGATCGGGGGCTGAATGATCGGGACCAGGGACATATAGGAATATGCCGCTACCGCGATGGGGCCCATGATCTGGGTCTGGCCCAGCTTGGAGCAGAGGAAGATGGAGGTAGGGCCGTCAGCGCCGCCGATGATGGAAATGGCTGCGGCAGCCTTGCCGTTGAAGCCCATGGCGATGGCGCCGAAGTATGCGGCAAAGATACCGAACTGGGCGGCAGCGCCGAGGATAAAGCTCTTGGGGTTGGCAATCAGGGGACCGAAGTCCGTCATGGCGCCGACGCCCATGAAGATCAGAGAGGGCAGGATGGCCCACTCGTCCAGGACATAGAAATAATACAGAAGGCCGCCGGCCTTGCCTTCGGAGAAGGGTGTCATGATATCGGGATAGATATTGACAAGCAGCATACCGAAAGCGATCGGAATCAGGGGACCGAAGTCCGTCATGGCGCCGACGCCCATGAAGATCAGAGAGGGCAGGATGGCCCACTCGTCCAGGACATAGAAATAATACAGAAGACCGCCGGCTTTGCCTTCGGAGAAGGGTGTCATGATATCGGGATAGATATTGACAAGCAGCATACCGAAAGCAATCGGCACAAGCAGAAGGGGTTCGAATCCGTGACGGATCGCAAGGTACAGGAATACACATGCGACGGCGATCATCAGGTAGTTGCCCCATGTCAGGCTCATAAATGCGGTCTGGTGTACTAAGTTGGTTAAAGTGTTGACAACATAATCCATTAACTTAGACCTCCGTTAGTCGTTCAAAAAGTTACAGCGTTCAGATGTCTCAGTTCACTGTTGCAACAACCTGGCCGGCTTCTACAGCATCACCGACGTTGCAGTCGATAGATGCAACTGTGCCGTCAGCGGGAGCGACCAGCGGGATCTCCATCTTCATGGCTTCTACGATAACAACAGCGTCGCCCTTCTTGACAGCGTCGCCGACCTTCTTCTCGATCTTGAAGATCTTGCCTGCTGCGCCTGCTTCGACCTTATACTTGCCTGCGCCGCCTGCTGCGGGTGCTGCTGCGGGAGCGGGAGCGGCCTTGGGAGCGGCTTTGGGGGCTGCCTTGCGGGGAGCTGCGGGAGCTGCGCCGCCTGCGGTTTCTTCTACGGTTACATCATATGCTACGCCATTAACTGTGATGGTATAATTCTTCATTTTAAATTCCTCCTGTGAATTTCTGGATCTATTCACCTGAATGGCTCAGGCACTTTTCTTTCTGGATTTTCTGATGGATCTTACAACGAATCCGTCAGTAGTTGCCTGGCCTTCATAAGCAGCAATGGCTGCCGCAATAACAGCGACCAGTTCCATATCATCGGCAAGCTCTTCTTCCTCTGCAGCAGGGGCTGCAGGAGCAGGTGCAGGGGCCGGTGCGGCATTCCTTGCCATTTCGGCTTCTGCCTTCTTTCTCCTGTTCTCTTCCATCCTGGCCTGAATGACGGGGATGAATTTAAAAAGGGAGATGAGCAGGATCAGCAGGCCCAGGACTGCGAAGGTAATGCCCATGCCCATAAGGGTATTGAGGCCTGCCTGGATCATCAGTTCCTTTAAGCTGTAAATGGTATTGGTTGTGATGCCGGAAATATTGTACTCGCCTTTTTCTTCCGAAACGGTAATAATGACTTCGCCGTCATGGTCCGTGCCGTCGATATTGACGGTGATCACGACGTCTTTCTCATCCTCTGTGACAGATACAGCCTCAAAACCGTTGATCTGGCCCATTTCTTCTTTGGAAGAAGCATAGGCTTCCAGAGCGGGTCCGAGCAGCTCGTCCTCAGCATAGGCATCGATGCCCTGGGTCTCAAGCGCCTGATCCATGGACTGGACAAAGGCAAGACCGGAATCAAGCCAGTTCTGCTCTTCTTCGGGGGTAAAGGAAGAAACTGCTGTCTCTTGGGAGGAACCACAGGCGGTAAAACTAAGGACACATACGATCAGTGCCATAGATACTAACCATTTTTTCATACTTCTGTGTCTCCTTTATTATTTTGTTCCGTGTTTCTTGGAAGGTCTGTCCTCTCTCTTGGTATAAAGAACTTCCATGGCACCGATCAGATATCTGCGGAGATCAGCAGGTTCCACGATCTGGTCGATATAGCCTCTGGCTGCAGCGCTCTCAATGCTGTTCTGCAGTTCATCATACTTCTTTGCGGTCTCGGCGACTTCGTCAGCGCCCTTGCCTGCTGCCAGGATCTTGGCTGCCATGCCGGCATCCATCATGCCGATCTTGGCATCGGGGAATGCGAAGGTAAGATCGGCGCCAAGGCCCTTTGCGTTCATAACAGCGTAGGCGGAGCCCATGGCAGAGCCGGTCACGACGCCAACCTTGACGGTGGTGGCATGTGCGAAAGCGAAGGTAAGCTTGCCGGCAGCGTCGGCGATCTTTCTTTCTTCGGATTCGGTAGCGGCAAAGCCTGCTGCATTGGTCAGGGAGATGACGGGAATGCTGAAAGCGTCGCAGAACTTCACGAAGTCTGCAGCCTTGTAGCAGCCGCCGGTGGTCAGAGCGGCGTCGAACTTCTCGACAGCCTCTGCCTCGTCGTTGTAAAGGACGGTACGGTTGGCAACGATGCCTACGGTAATGCCGTTGAGCTTTGTGAAGGCTGTGACCATCTCTTTTGCATAGTCCTTCTTTGTCTCCACGAACTCGCCGTAGTCGCCGATCATGGACAGGACAAGTGCGGGATCGCCGGCGGATGCGGCCAGATCGTCGCAGCTGCGGTTCAGCTCGTCGTCGCATTCGTCAGCGGCTTCGTCTTCGTTATTGGAAGGAAGAAGGGCTGCCAGAGCGCGGACCTTTTCAAGGACTTCCTCTTCGGAGCCGATGCCGTCGATCATGCCGGATGCAGCCTTGGCTGCGGCGGATGCGGTGTCGTTCTTGTCTTCTCTGTTGTCTGCCAGAGCGTTGGGTGCGTTAACAAAAAGCTTCGCATTCTCAGCCATGAATGTGAAATCCGTCAGGCCGGGGATCAGGGCCAGACCGCCGCCGCAGTTGCCGAATACAGCTGTGATCTGAGGAATGACACCGGAAGCCTTGGCCATCTGGGCATAAACAGTCGCAAATGCATTGAGCGCATCGGATGCCTCCTGAAGACGGAGACCGGTGGAATCGATCAGACCGATCACGGGAGCGCCGGTCTTGATGGCCAGGTCATAGAGACCTGCGATCTTTCTGGCGTGCATCTCGCCTACGCTGCCGCCAAGAACTTCTGCATTCTGGCTGTATACGAAGACAAGACTTCCGTTGATCACTCCGTAGCCGGTGATAACACCATCCGAGGGAGTCTGTGCCGGTTTCAGATTGAAATCGGTAGCGCGGGCCGTGACCTTGGCGCCGATCTCAACGAAACTGTTGTCGTCGAGCAGAGCAAGGATTCTCTGCATCGCTTTTGAAGTACTGCTCATATTGGACCTCCATATTTGTACTTATAATTTAGCATCCGGAAAGTCTGCAGCGGACTGCATTCCCGCCCGATACTGAATCTGCCAAATCAGCAAATTTTCGATTTTAGTATATCATACAGGATTTTAAAACCATACTGTGAATTCTGTTCATTTTTATTTAATAATTGTTTTCGATTTTGTTCACATAGACAGGGATTGCAAAAACTTGACATACTTTTAAAACAATATAATAAACAGAACAATATTACAAACAAATATTTTTTAATATTCCCACCGCAGGCCATGATGCACGGATATGCCGATTTCCTTTCCGTGCGCATAAAGAGCGGAGACCGTGCCGTCTCCGCTCTTTTTAACATGTTTATTAATTTTCATTAATATACGCTCTCAGATGTCCAGATCGGCCCCGGCCTCTTCTTCCGCTTCCTGCCGGAACTCGGCCATCCTGACCGCGTCCGTCTGGGGCAGGTCTGCCAGGGAGGAAATGCCGAAGGTGCGGAGGAACTGTTCCGTGGTACCGAAAAGAATAGGTCTTCCGGGAGCTTCCTTTCTGCCCACTTCCTCCACCAGGTCATAACTGAGCAGCCTGTTGACGGAGTGGTCGCTGTTGACGCCCCGGATATGCTCGATCTCGGCTCTGGTCACAGGCTGTCTGTAGGCGATGATGGACAGGGTCTCCAGCATGGCGCTGGTCAGGGTCTGCTTTTTGGGAACCGAAGCGATCCTGATCAGGTATTCGTAGTATTCTGCTCTGGTGGAGAGCTGCACGGCGCCGTCATAGCGATTGATCTGAAGGCCGCTGCCCTCATGGCCAAGCTTCTCTCTGATCGCTTCCACTGCCTCCCAGGCATCCTGCTCCGTGATTTCGAGGGCCTGAGCGATCTCGGAGACTTCCACCGACCCGCCCATGGCGAAAAGTACAGCCTCGATGGCTGCAGGTATCTGACTTTTTTCCATTCTTCCTCCACAGGTCCTTCAGACAGATCTTCTGCCCGGCTCTCCGGTCTTTCGGCCGGCAGGGCGGCTTCCTGTATTTCTTCCTTTTCTCTGCCTGCCTCTTCCTCTTCCCCTGCTGTCTCCTCCGGGGCTCCGGGAGCCTGGGAAACGGGTCCGGCGGATTCTTCTTCACAGGCAGATGTCTTCACTGCCGTATCTTGCTCTTCAGAAGTCTCCCTGTCAAGTATTTCTTCTCTTTCCGGGGGCTCTTCTTCTGCTGCTTCAGGCCTCATATCCCGTGCCGGATCGCAAATTTCCTCTGCGGCAGATATAACTTCAGAGACTTCCTCCTCCGGGGAGACAGACGCTTCTTCTCCGGAAGGCTCAGCCGCAGATGCATCCTCCCTGAGCCTGGGGCCTGCCATTTCTTCATCCGCCTCGGAAACCGGAAAGTCTTCCTCTTCCTCCCCGGCCTCTTCGGAATCAGTCAGAGGTGAATCCTCTGTGTCCCCGGTCCGGTCCTGCATGGGGCCTTCCGCTTCCTCCAAAGAAGCATCCGGGAGCTCCTTTGCATCGGCATCTTCCGCTTTCTCTTCTTCAAGAAGATCCGCCAGGCCTTCGTCCTCCATATATTCGTCCAGGACTCTTTCCCAGTCCTTTGACCGGATCAGTCGATACACGTCGGATTCTTCAGATTCCATGGATTCTTCCGGATCATACTCAGCCGGCTCTTCTTCCGGATCGTCCTCATATTCTTCTTCGGATTCCTCTTCTTCGGGACACTCTGTCTCCGGCAGGACTTCGCCCTCCTTTGCGGGAACCGCCTCCTCATTCTCCGCTTCCTCTGCTTCTGCAGGGGCTGCGGGGCCGGCATCCGGACTTTCTTCCTCCGGGATTTCAATCCTGTCTTCAGCCTTTTCCGATGGACTTTCTTCTATATTAAGACTGCTGTCCGTCTCTTCTTCCCTTTTCTTTCCGGATACCCGGGTCACGATATATTCTTCCGCGTCCTTCAGCTGATCCTGTCTTACGCCCTGTCCAGGCTGGGAGAGGACCACTCTGGGCTGAAGGGAAGATACAGCCTCCGGGACTGTCCTTCCTTCAGTAAGGGAAAGCTGCTCCGTCTGAGGGATCTGCGCCTCCGCTTCCTGGTCATTTGCGGCTTTTTCTGCTTTCGCAGCTGCCTGCTTCTCCTTCTGCTTCTGGGCCTTTCTGAGCGCTCTGGCTTCCGCTCTGGTACCGGGCATGGTCTCCTGGGGGCCCATGCCGCCTGCGGGAAGGGCTCCCGCAAAGATCTCGATCTCGCCGAAGATCTGGCTCTGTCTGACATGGATGATGCCGGACTTGATGAAGTCCAGCAGGATCAGAAAGGTGACGATCAGAGTCTGTCTGGTCTTCTGTCCCTCCAGAAGCGCCCGGAAGCTGGTCCTGGAATGACTCCTGAAGAATTCCTGCAGTTCTTCCGTTCTCTCTTCGATGCTGACTTCTTCCTTCCGGATCCTTCCGAAGGTACTCCTGACCGGATCCACACGGTTCTTCTGCCGTTTCAGCACATCCTCAAAGATCTTCGTCAGGTTCTTCAGAGTGGTATCTCCCAGAAGTTCGTCGTAGTCTATGGGCGGCTGATAGTCCCTGACCTCTCTGGGCAGGTCCTGACCGCGGAATACATTTCTGGAGGCTTCCAGACTTTTGTCCTTCAGCTCTTCCGACTGATATTTCGTCAGCTTGTAATCCAGAAGACGCTGGACCAGTTCTTCCCTGGGATCTCCTTCTTCCTCCTCGTCCTCCTTTTCCTCTCTGGGCAGGAGCATACGGCTTTTTATGTCCAGAAGGGTGGCTGCCATGACCAGGAACTCACTGGCCACCTCCAGCTTTTCTTCCTTCATCTGCTGAACATAGTCCAGGTACTGGTCTGTGATCTCGGAGACCGGGATATCATATATATTGATTTTGTTCTTGTCGATCAGATGAAGGAGCAGGTCCAGGGGGCCTTCGAAGGCCTCCAGTCTGACCGGTATGGGTGTCACATTATTCATAGATCATGATTCCGGAACAATATCGATGACGGAAAGCTCCGCCGGATTGAATGCTCTGACGGGCAGTGTATGCATGCCCAGGCCGCAGCTGAGGATCATGGAGGCGCTGTGCTTCCCTTTCCCCTCTCCTGTTTCCGTTTCGTATCTGCCACCGGAATACCGGGGGAAAAGACGGAAGCAGGGATTGATGACCCCCTGTCTGGTAAAGGGGATCCGTACGATGCCGCCGTGTACGTGTCCCGAAAGGACCGCGTCGGCCCCCCAGAGGGCATAGACCCTGAAATAGTCCGGGTTATGGGTCAGAAGAAGGGTAAAGCGGTCCGGATCCGCCCTGCCGATCTTCTTTTCTATATCGGAAGGAGAAAGGTCCTTCCGACGAAAGCGGAGGTAGCAGTCCTTGTCCAGCTCCAGCCCGCAGAGGCTGACCCCGTATTCCTCCAGGAGGGTCCTGCAGTTATGCAGGGGAAGGGCTCCCGCTTCCTTCAGGATCTTTTCCAGTTCTCCGTAGCAGTCTTCCAGACCGTATTCGGGGTCCCGGAGCCGCATTTCATGGTTGCCGTCCACATAGTACATGGGGCAGATCCCTCTGATGCCCTGCATCAGCGCTGCCGTATGGCGGATCCAGTTTCTGCTTTTCCCGGCTGTGGAGGATATGATCAGGTCGCCCCCGATCAGGATCAGGTCGGGCTTTGTCCTGCGGATCGCGTCCGAAAGCCTGCTGTTGCCTGCGCCGTAGGCGTTCTCGTGCAGATCCGTCAGGAAAGCGATCCTGAGAGGCTTTTTCACCCCGGATCCCCTGATCTTATATTTTCTTATGACAAACCGGTTGTTGTCAGTCACAAGGACCGCCAGACCCAGCAGGATCAGCGCTCCCAGAAGATACAGAAAAAGCTTCATAGTTTTCCTCTGCAGAAAGTTCAGACTTTGAAAGGCACCGTCCGGAAGCCGGACATTTACATATATACCATAAATCCCTTCAAATGAATACCGCACTTAACAGTGCCTGTATGTAAAAAGGATCCCCTGCCAGGCAGGGGACCCTCATACAACTCATCAGCATTTAGTTATACTTACGCTTTCTAGCAGCTTCAGACTTTTTCTTACGCTTTACGCTAGGCTTCTCGTAATGCTCTCTCTTACGAATTTCCTGCTGGATGCCGGCCTTGGCGCAGCTTCTCTT
>AUXO011285115.1_pt1 | contig 12148 bp, 12 predicted proteins | sample 768731 | NCBI WGS metagenome assembly AUXO01 (sample SAMN02715735, study PRJNA202380) | gut metagenome | biome: sheep rumen | host: Ovis aries | place: New Zealand: Palmerston North | reverse complement strand
GAACATCTGAAGGACAACGGCACGGAATATGTGCTGTGCGGCAGAAAAGACGGCTATCCGCCGGATAATTACTACATGCACATGCTTTTCACTGATATGTTCCTCGGTCCGCTGATAAATAACAGAGCAGATGTGTCCGGTGACAGCAGCATTTATGTTTTCTCGTTCCGTACACGCAGGCTTGACCGGCACAAGGTCATAAAGCATGAGAGATGCAGCATCCACAGCAAGCCTGAGTACATTTCGTCAGCCGGAATGCTCCTGACCGACCGCGGAGAAAAGCTGAATGATTCCTACCGTGTCCGTTCTGATATAGATACAGAGCAGATAAAATCTGACCTCTGCGACAGCATGTCCGGCATCATAAGGAACATATATAAGGACATGAATTCATCAATAATACCCTTGGTGGTTTGCGAGATGATGACCAGCGGCGGAAGGATAATCAACGGCTCATACGGACGCAGTATGTCGTTCAGCAGTTCCGAACGCTCTGCCATACTTGAGATGCTTGAACGATATTCAGTGATGTGGCCGAAAAACGGCACTGAGATCATCAGGAGCAGTTATGAAGCTATAAAGGACAAGGCTTATGATCCCGAAAAGCTGCTGCTGCCTTACCACAGAGGACGCAACAGCAGCTTCTGTGAGTATTCGCCGTCCCTTGAATTTGACTGGGTGAAGGCATATCGTGTGACCGGCGGCGAAGAAGTGCTTGTGCCTGCACAGATAGCTTACTATGATCTGGATGAAGTCCGGACTGATGTCAGACGTTTTGTATACGAGACTTCAAACGGCTCAGCCCTCGGCGGCAGTTTGCAGGAAGCAGTACTTTACGGTATGTTTGAAGTCATCGAGCGCGATTCCTTCATGAATGCGTGGTATAACCGCCTTTCACTTCCTGCAATAGATATTACCACCATAAAGTCTGAACGGCTGAAAAGGCTCATAGCTCAGGCAGAGAAGCACTATGAGATGCACTTTTACAATTCTACTTCCGACAACGGTATCCCCTCTGTCATATGTATAGCATTCAACCGGGACAGTGATTCCCTTGTCAGCACATACATGGCAGCCGGATGTCATATTGACGCGGAAGCTGCCGTAGAATCGGCACTTGTAGAAGTCATATCTTCTATACCGGTATACGAACGCGGCTTCATGTCAAAGCAGGAAAGGGCAGATGAACTGCTTGCAGATCCGGAAAAAGTAAGTGGGATGGAAGACCATGTTCTGCTGTATTCGCGCCATCAGCTCAGAGAGCAGTATAGATTCCTGCTGGATTCGGAAGAAAAATGCAGCATTGAAGAGATGCAGCATACCACAGCAGACATCTGCAAGAGCCGTGATCTGCATGAAATACTGGATCATGTATACTCAGCACTGCTCAAAAACTGCGATGATATACTTGTAGTGGACTGCACAAATGATATCATCCGGAAGTACGGACTGTATGCAGTCAAGGTGCTGATACCGGGGATGCAGCCCATGACCTTTGGGAATCAGAACAAGCGCATTAATATGGAACGGCTGGCAAAAACTGCCGCAGTTTCCGGATATCGTTCCGGAGCAGGCGAGGGCATAAACCTTTTCCCGCATCCGTTCCCGTAAACATATGATACGGAGATAGCTATGAAGTATTCAACATCCATAAAGTTTATAGACACATATTCATACGACAGATACGATAACTTTGATGATCTGGAGACACGGAGCAGATTCTATCCTCTTCAGGTACCTATGCGCACTGAGCCGGAGACGTATCCCTGTTCAGAACTTTCCGCAGGGAATGAAGCGGAGAAGTTCCTTGCAGAACTTGCATACTACACTCAGGGAATACTGAGATGCGAACCGCAGAACCCGTATTTCTACCATGCAGCTGTTCCCTCGGCAAGAGGGATACATCCCTGTGACTGTTACTATCTGGTGTACAGCGGAAAATGGATAGTACTGCGCTACAGCAAGCTCAGCAATTCCTTTGAATTCTGCCGCGAGTGCAGGGATGAAGAATTCCCGTTTATGCCGGACCAAAAACGCGCATACATCCTTATCGCGGCTGACATATGGAGACTTGCAGCGTTTTACGGTGCATTCTCCTATGTGCTGTCTATGATAGACGCCGGGCATATAATAGCACAGCAGATGCTGATAGCTGAGAAGTACGGCTGCGGTGCAGAGCGTTGTGACACAGTCTGCACCGAAGGATACGGAAAACTCTTCGGCATAGATATCTCCGAACTGATACCGGCAGCAATGCTGAGCATAGAGCTGCCCGGAAGTCTGGAAGGTACATTCAGCATCCCGGAAGGAAACAGTGAATGTGAACGTGTGCTCTCATACTCGGAAGACGTTGCCCGTTTCAGCCTGCTTAACGAGGTCCGCCGGAAAGTGAACGAAGCCTGCTGCGAAAAAGGAACGGTATTCACTCCGTGTGCAAAAGCAGGGATAATGTCATCCGGTGTGCCGGAAGCAGATATCTACAGCCTGTTCAGAAAACGCAGTTCAGGACAGAGCAGCATCGGTACATTTTCTATGGATACCCGGATATCTGCGGAGGATATGATAAGGATAGCGGATGATATCCGTTCCACTGTAAGTACATTCGGCAGCGATATCATGACCGGTGTTACGCTGTTCGTGAATGACAGCCTGACTGACAGTATTGATCTTAGCGGCAGGGAGGACATACATCTTTTCAGCGAGACCGAGCCGGAAAAGTTCATACATGATTCTCACAGCATGCTGGATATAGCATCTATGCCTTTTATAGCTGTAACGACATTTGAGCTTGAAAAGTATATGGAAAAATACGGAGATCTTGCAGTCAGCAGGATATATTCTGATGCAGGCATTGTCATGCAGGCGGTATCGCTGTGCCTTACAAAGGAAGGACTGTTCACACGGCCGCTGAAGAACATTAACGAGAGGTACATCGAGAGCCTTCCGTTTATGGCAGAAGGCGGTAGAGTCAGCTATATGCTGATCGCCGGCAGCGAGAATGTTTATTCAATAAAAATACCGTTTTCAAAGATCTGACAGTATACAGGGGGAGAAAAATGAACGACTGGAGTGCATTGCACATTTTTTACCACGCGATAGACAAGCGTGAGAAGCTCATCATGCGGATACATGATATCGTATCTCCGATGCTTTCGGAAGGAAGGATATCGCAGTGGTTCTACATAAACTACTGGGAAGGCGGACCGCATGTAAGACTTCGCATGAAAGATATAAGCGCGGCAGACCTTGCCTGTGTCAGAGCGGAACTTGAAAAGTACCTTGAAGAGGAACCGTCAGTGTCTTCTTTAAGCAAGGAGCAGTACTACAGGAACCACAAATTCGACGGTACTGCGCAGGATGCAGATTCTCTGCCGTGGTATGGTGATAACACTGTCGAAGAGATCCCCTATGAGCCGGAAGTAGAAAGATACGGCGGAAGCAGCTGCATAGGCATCGCGGAAGAGTTTTTTATGGCATCCAGCGAAACGGCAGTGAACATAATAAGAAACGTCCCGGCATCACCCGGCGTAAGGCTCAGCCTTGCCTCCGACCTTTATCTTGCCGCCTTCGATATATGCGGACTTCTGGACATGAGTTTCCTTGAAAAGGTCAGCGATTTCTGGAAAGTGTATTCAGATGACGGAATAGAGAAGATGACTGCTGATCCCCGGACCAGAGAGGTCTTCATGAACAAGATGAAAACCTATGACAGGAACAGCGGCAGTAAGATAGTGAAGGACTGGCGCAGCATGACAGGCGGTTATTTCGCAGAGGTGTCAGAAAGAACAGGCAACAGGAACATTGCAGCAATGGTCCTCATATCTCAGATGCACATGCTGAACAACCGATTATCAGTACCGCCTGCCTATGAGTACATGATAATAAAAATGCTGGCAGAAGCGCTTGGGGGCAAAGATAATGAAGAAAAACGAGAATGATACCAGAGTAAGAAAAGCGGAGAGCATCAGCAATTTCTATCTTGATCCTGCGCCTATACTGAATTATCATGAACTCTCAAAGCATAAAAGGGAACTGCTCTGCAAGAATGTGCCGCATTCGTTTGAAGACATCCCTGCAAAGGAGATACCGTATATCCGGAGATGGGAGACCGGTGAGTTCACAGAAGAAGAGTGTGAGGGAAACGAGCTCCTTGAGGCACTGTATCACAGAAGGACGGAATGGACGTTCAGCGGTGGCTGCATGCCGGTCTCCGACATGAAGAAGATACTGAAATTCAGCTTCGGTGGACTGTATAAGCTGTTCAACGGCAGGCAGATGCGCAAGAGGACTTATCCCTCAGGAGGGGGATTGTATTCGGTAACGCCTTACATACTGATAAACAATGCAGAGGGATTTGACAGGGGAGATCTTCTCACTTTTGACGGCAGAGACAACAGCATCAGGCTTGTAAGAAAAGGCATAGACATGGACAGAATGGATGAGAATACATCCCTGACCTATTCGAAGATGCGAAGTTTCAGCGGTGCATCAGTATTTGTATTCTTTGCAGCCGATCTGAAACAGATAATCCCCAAATACGGGCTTTTGTCATACCGCCTTCAGCAGCTGGAGGCAGGACATATGGCGGAGAATCTCTCGCTGATGCTTTCGATGCTTGGCTACAACTGCGTACCCATAGGCGGTTTTTTCGAGGATGATCTGAACCGGTATCTCGGCATAGATGTCAATGGTCAGACTGTGCTGTATTTTTACGCAGTTGGCGTGGGAGAATGATGAACTAAAGGAGAAAAAGAATGCCAGATGAAAAAATGTGCTGCGGTCTCATGCCCGGATATGAGCTGCTGTTTGAACGGGGAAACGTAGTTTCCATATACAATATAAATGCTCAGAGCGTAGAACTGAAGATCGGATTGAAAAGTCCGGAGGCAGTGAGAGTATTCAAGATGTTCGACGGTACGAAAACGCTCGCGGAGTGCCTTGAAGGAACATCTGATGAAACCGCGGACAGTGTGAGAAATGTCATAGACAAATATATTGGCAGAGTTTTCTGCATGAAGAGTCAGAAGGAAGCAGATCATGCTTCAAGGCATGCAAAGAATTTTCTTCTGAACAATTCCGAGTCTTTCAAATTTCATCCCTTCCAGATGCGCGGCATATTAAGAGATGATATCGCAGCTTCAAGGATCGTGCTTTTCGGATGCGGACTGCTGGGAATGGAGATATACGAACAGCTGAGAACTATTGGTGTCAGCGATTTTGTCTTCATTGACAGCGGAAGAGTTACATCAGACGATGTGCATTATTCAGGCTGGTACAGTGAGACTGATATATCATCACCGCGTACAGATGCGATAAAAGAAAAACTCCGGGGCGACAGTTCGGTTAATACAGAGTTTTTCGGCAGCATGGAAGAAGCCGGAGACATTTCGGCAGATGATAAAAAAGTGCTTGCGGTAGTCTGTGAAGAGGGTATCACGAGGGAGCGCCTCATCAGTTTCAACAGAATGTTCATTGAGCGTAACATCCGCTGGGTAAGTGTATATGTGGATTCGGAAAAGATATCCGTCGGACCGTATATCATCCCCGGAGTTACATCCTGCATCGAGTGCTTCGGTGAGCAGGGAAAATATGAATTTCCGCTGTATTACGGCTTCAACTGCACTGAAATGACAGCAGAAAGGCTTGCAGCATCAGTGTTCGCCAATGAATTTTACTACATTGCAGGTGATGTGTGTGAATGTCTTATTAAGGATGTATCTCTGTCACTTTGCAGGCAGTTCATAATCAAAAAACGTGATCTTGAGGCATACCGGAATGAGATAGCCATAGATTGTTCGTGTATATGTCATAGTAAGGAGTCTGGAAAATGAGCAGATATTTTGATACCAAAGGCAAAAGCGTTACACCGGAAGAGACCATAAGCCGGATACAGGGGATACTTTCAGAACTGGGGATCGTGACGGTCCAGCAGTGGAATGAAGTGGACGGTAACCTGTTTTCGCTGAATCTGCGCATTGCCGGAACATGTATATTCTCAAACGGCAAGGGACTTTCCGAGCAGTATGCACTCGCCAGCGCATATGCCGAACTTATGGAAAGACTTCAGTCGATGGTACTGTTCAGATACTCAATCCCGATGGTGGATCCATGCGCTCTTGAAGGCGGATTCACATATAGTCCGGATGAAAAATGGAGACCGATAGATGATATAGAGTGCGATGAGCCGTTCATAGCCGACCTTTTCGGCGGCAGAGAGCCGGATGTCAGTGAAAAGAATGATATGCTGAGAAAGATAGAAGGAATATTCAGCAAAGAAGATCCGGAGGCAGCAATACATGAAGGAAAACTAAGCTGTGTGCCGTTTGAGGGATTTGCGACCGGAGAGATCACAGATATACCGCTGAGAGCACTGGATATCATGTGCGGTTCAAACGGACTGTGTGCCGGCAATACGAGAGATGAGGCTCTGGTGCAGGGATTCTCTGAACTGTTTGAAAGATATGTGAACCGGAAGATAATTGAGGAGAAGATAACACCGCCCGATATACCTCGTGATTATATCGGAAAGAACTATCCCAAACTGGACAGCATAATAAAGACCATAGAAGAACACGGCGTTGTAATAACACTGAAGGACTGCTCTCTGGGAAAGAAATACCCGGTAGTAGCGGCGATATGCAGGGACATCGGTTCGGCAAAGTACTTTGTAAAATTCGGAGCAAGCCCTGATCTCGGGATAGCCGCAGAACGCTGTCTCACGGAGATGTTCCAGGGACGCAGCCTTAAAACAAAGCACTGGCTGAAGAAGAGATTCTATGTGGAAGACGCAAAATTCATCAGGCGCAACATAGAGACCAATCTCCACGACGGTGACGGCTACTATCCGCTCAGCTTGTTCGGCGAGAGCGATACAGCTTTCAGCGGCTGGTACTACAAAGGCACCAGCAACGAGGAATACCTTGCAGAGATAAAGGAAGTCCTGCGTGAGAACGGTTTCAGTGCATATGTCCATAACTGGACCGCTGTATCCTTCCCGACTTATCAGATATACATTCCCGGCATGAGTTTCATATATGCAGACGCAGATGAACGCATCAGCTGGCATGTAAAGCTCAGCAAAGTCCGCAGTATGCTTTTGAATATCAGCGGCATAGGACTTGAGCAGACAGAGTTCCTGAGGGATTTCATAGCTGAGAATTCCGCCGGAAAAGGCAGTATAGCGCCTTTTCTGCCTGTACCGATGTATGCTTCGAGCCGCTATTCCAAGATGCCTGCCGATCTTTTCATCTCTGCGCTCTATATCAGGAACGGAATGTTCCCGGAGGCTTTTTCAGCACTGTATCCGCTTTACAGTTCTTCGGACGATGTAATGATAAACATGCTGTCAATATGGCTCATACTTAAAAGCTCAGGCAAAGAGGATGCGTATATCAGAGGCTATATGCAGAAGAATTTTTCTGATGCCCAGAATGAGGCGTTCGGAAAATTCCTGAATGACGGAGATATACTTGCCGGATATGAGCTGAAATGCTTTGATTGTTCCGGATGCAGCGAGACATCCTGCTGCTATAAGTCGGTATACGGTATTTACAATAAGGTGCGCTCTTACATATCTTCAAAAAGATGAATATAAAGCTTATTACATAGCAAAAAAACTCCTGCCGTTTTTACAGACGGCAGGAGTTTTGGATATTATCAGCCTTTCATAAGTCCGGCGCCGGCGTTCCATGCCTGACCGACTTTTTCTCCCACTGAGAAATAACCGCTTCTGTACTGATCGAAGATAAGAGCGTTCACTTTTTCAGGAAGTATCTTATCCTTGTCGCCCACAACACTTTCATCAGCGCTTACATTGACTATCTTTCCGACAATAGCGTGCATGTTAGGAGTATTTATCTCCTCTGCAAGTTCACACTCTATTGTTACCGGGTATTCGGTGATGACAGGTGCATTTACGAATTCGCTCTTCACAGCATGGCAGCCGCTTCTCTCGAACTTGTCAGGCATCTTGTTGCCGGTAGCGATGCCGAAGAAGTCGGCAGTTTCCATATTTGCAACATCAGCAATGCTGACTGTGAAAGCCTTTGTCTCCATGATGTTCTTAGTGGTCTTGTGGTCAGCGTCGATGAACAGCGCGATCTTGTCCATGTCACATATCTGTGCCCATGCGGCATTCATTGCGCAGATGCTTCCGTCAGCAGCATAAGCCGCTATTATAGCGACGGGCATAGGGAAAAGTGCGGGCTGAACTCCTAAATTTTTTCTCATAATAATTCCTCCGTTGATATTATTGTTTCAGATCGTCTCTTATGAAATGGGTGGGCTGCCATGGCTCTTTTTCGGGGATGCCGAACTTTTCTCTGCCAAGGGCTATGGATTTCATGAGAAAGCTCATATTCCTTGCAAGGGAACGCATTGTCTGCAAACCTTCTGCATCGAAAGCAGCATCGCCGGCTTCTCTGCCGTGAACGCAGTTCCAGTATGTACTGGAAGCAACGGGCATGCCTGAGATAGTGAAGTATTTGTTCAGTTCATCGAATGTCGCAGAACATCCTCCGCGTCTTGCAACTACAACGCTTGCGCCGACCTTCATGGTCTTGTTGAAACCGGTGCTGTAGAACAGTCTGTCAAGACAAGCGACGAGAGTGGCATTCGCCGAAGCATAATACACAGGGGAAGCCGCAATAAGTCCGTCTGCTTCACGGAATTTTTCAGCTATTTCGTTGACAGCATCATTGAATACACAGCGTCCGAGTTCGCCGCATTTTCCGCAGGCGATACAGCCTCTGATATCCTTGTTCCCGATCTGACAGACCTCAGCTTCGATGCCTTCTGCTTCGAAAGTGTTTACAAGTTCCTTTACAGCAATGGAGGTGTTCCCATTGATATGCGGACTGCCATTTAGTATCAGTACTTTCATAGTATTCTCCTTAATGATCCGGATATTTTATCTGAGTTTGCCGTAGTCCTCATCGGAAACAGGCTCGCACCATTCTGTTGAGCAGTTTTCGCCGGGGACTTCAATAGCAAGGTGCTGGAATGCACTGTCCGGTGCAGCACCGTGCCAGTGTTTTACGTTGGCAGGGATATGAACGATATCTCCGGCACGGAGTTCACGCGCTTCTTTGCCCCATTCCTGATAATAGCCTCTGCCGGCTGTAACGAGCAGCATCTGACCGCCGCCCTTGTCGGCATGATGTATATGCCAGTTGTTCCTGCAAGCAGGTTCAAAAGTGACATTTCCGATGATGACCTGTTCAAGGCTTATCATGTTAAGGTAGCTTGTGCCGACGAAATACTGTGCATAGTCTTTGTTCTCTCCGCCAACAGGGAAAATTGTGCTTTCTCTTATCTCATCAAGTTTCATGTTCATTCCTCCTTGTCAGGTGTTGAATATACTTCCTTGGCTATATTGAATACTGCCCAAGCGTGAGGCCAGCCGGCATAGAAAGCGGTATGTGTGATGACAGCAGCCATTTCCTTCTGAGATACGCCGTGATTTCTGGCGTTCATGATGTGGTAGCGGATAGAATTATCCGTCACTCCCTGTGACATAAGAGCAACAACAGTGATAATGCTTCTTGTTTTGAGGTCTATATCGGTATTGTTCCAGTTTTCGCCGAAGAGCACGTCATCGTTGAAGTGGGCGAAATCAGGGGCGAATTCGCCAAGAGCATCTCTTCCTGCGGTCTGTACTATCTTTTCAGTCATTTCTGTTACCTCCTTATATGCCGAGAGAGCTGATCCAGTTTTTCAGTTCCGCTGCTGATGTTCCTGCGCTGAAGCGCTTTCCGTCCTTTATAACAGCAGACTCCGAAACGCTCGGACGAAGTTCCTCAGCTGATCTGCCCATTCCGCTTGAACCGGAAGTGGCAAAGAGGATTATGGTCTTGCCTGAAAAATCATAGGACTCAAGGAATGTATTCACAATAGTCGGAGCAACATACCACCATATCGGGAACCCGAGCAGTATGGTGTCGTATCCGGCGATGTCCGCATCTGTGTCAGCGATAGCCGGGCGGAACTTCTTGTCATTCATCTCGACGGAACTTCTGCTGTTCTTGTCCTGCCAGTTGAGATCGGCATCTGTGTAAGGCACAGCCGGTTTTATCTCATAGATATCCGCACCTGCTGCTTCTGCGAGTTTTTCTGCAAGTGAAGCGGTCACGCCGCTTGCTGAAAAGTATGCTACTAATGTTCTGCTCATAAAAGATCCCTCCGTAAATATTATTTTTTGTTTTCTGTACACCAGATCAGATAATCAAGTCTGTCGAGGACTGCCTGTTCTCTGTGGATCGCATCGAGGAGCGACCTTCTTGCAGCACGCAGGATACGGATCTTTTCTGCACAGCCGCAATTATTTTCACATTGTTCAAGGAACAGTTCCAGCTGTTCATCGGTCATCCCCGAGAGTTTCAGTGCATCTGCAAGTTCACTGTCAGCTATTTCAGGTATCGCTACTTCCATCCGATCACCTCCGCAAAAAAGAGTACAGTCTTATGTACTGTACTCATTATAGCATATTCTTTTGCCTATGTAAAATACTTATATTTTATACTTTTGTATGCTCTGAATGTATGGTTTTTACATATTCAAGGAATTTACCGGCAGCACCGGAATAGGGACTTAGTTTTTTCCATGCGATGACAGAAGTCATTTTCAGTTCGGGTGTGAGCGGTCTGAACGCAAATCGCGCAGGATCCAGCATTTCCACAGCACCTTCGATCGTCAGTACGCCTGCTAAGCCTTTTTCGGCAAGAGGTGCAGCATTGTTGATAAGGTTGTGAGTTGCGATGATCTCAAGTTCCGAGATAGGATGACCGAGCCATTCCTCTATCTCGCTTTTCAGTGCATTCCTGCTCGTGACGATGAGCGGAAGTGCCCTCAGCTGTTCGCGGTCAACAGCATTTCCCGACGCGAGTTCATGATCCGCAGGCAGGAGCACGCCCCAGACTTCTTTGACCGGAAGGCGGATGTACTCGAATTTTTCGATATCTACCGGTTCTAAAAGGAAACCGAAATCAAGTATGCCGTGTTCGAGTTTTTCCTTGATATTGTCGGCGTTCCCGGTAATGATATCAAAGCTGACAAGAGGGTAGCGTTCGTGGAAATGAGCGATAAGATCAGGGAGCATCTTTGCCGCCATTAGTCCGCCGCTTCCTACGGAAATGACGCCGCTTAGTTCTTCCTGTTCCTGGAATTCGCTGTCTATCTTGTGTATCAGCGATACGACTTCTTCAGCCCTTCTGCGGAGCATGACTCCGGAATCTGTCAGAGTGAGTCGTTTTCCGCGGATAAACAGGGTGGTATGCAGTTCATTTTCAAGTTCTTTCATTTGTCTGCTGAGTGTTGGCTGTGTAAGGTGGAGTATCTCAGCAGCTCTTGATATATTCTCTTCACGAACTACTGTCAGAAAGTATTCAAGCGATCTCAGTTCCATAATTCTGCTCCTTGGTCTGTACAGAATAATAAATTATACATTATTATACCATGAAACCGCGGGAATAGCAAGAGACGCTGAAAGCTCCGCTGTCATCACAGCATTACCGTATAAAAGCGGCATGCCCCGGAGTGATCCGTTTATAAGATCACTCCGGGGCAGGTCATCTGCATGCTGTTTCAGTTCTGTGTATCAGCTGTGCAGTCCTCTCATAGATCTTCCGTACAGCAGATGTCATCATGCCATGAGTTTCTTTTTCATTGCGCAGAGATCGAAAATATCAAGTTTTCCGTCTTCGCAAAGATCAGCTGCTTTCCAGTCGGCAAGTGCAGCCGCCGGATCTCCAAGCAGCCATTTCTGGAGCAGCACAACGTCAGAAACACTGAATGCGCCGTCTTTGTTCACATCGCCTGTGATGATATCCTGCTGAGGTGTATCCTTGGCAGCAACGACATACCAGCTCTGTTCTTTTCCTCCGCTGACAGCCCATTCCTGAGCATCATTTCCGCCGCCGGCAGCTGAAATGCACGATCTGTCGCCGGATATCTTTGTGGTTATTGTGAATGTACCGTCATCGTTCTTTACGAATCTGTATTGCTGATTATCACCTTTGTTGAATGTGTAAAGTTCGATGTTTGTGCCGTCCTCAGTCTTTTTGGCGTGAACGTCCAGTGCAAAGGCGTCCTTGCCGCCGAGCTGAGATACAAGGTAGAAGTATCCGTTTCCTGCGGATACAGCCTTGAACTG
>AUXO014919760.1_pt1 | contig 12149 bp, 8 predicted proteins | sample 768731 | NCBI WGS metagenome assembly AUXO01 (sample SAMN02715735, study PRJNA202380) | gut metagenome | biome: sheep rumen | host: Ovis aries | place: New Zealand: Palmerston North | reverse complement strand
GTATTTATGAATTCATCTGTTAAGCAAGCTCAAAAGGATGGAGCTACTATTGAAGATATTTCAGCTGGATTATCTATTTCAGTTGTTAAGAATGCATTATATAAGGTTATTCGTGCAACTAATGTAAAAGAGCTTGGAACTCATATCGTAGTTCAAGGTGGAACATTTAAGAATGAAGCTGTATTGCGTGCATTCGAGCGTGAGCTTAACCTAAATTGCGTATGTCCAAATATTTCTGGACTAATGGGTGCATATGGAGCTGCACTTCATGCAATGAATCTTAATATTGAAAAATCTTCAACTATATCAGCTGAAGAATTAAAATCATTTGTTCATAATGTTAAATATATCAACTGTGGTATTTGTAATAACCACTGTGCTTTAACAATTAATACATTTGCTAACAATAATAGATTTATATCTGGTAATAGATGTGAACGTCCTACTTCTACTAAGAAGGCCGATGATTCACTTAACCTATATCAATATATTAGAGAGCGTCTTGCATCATATAAGCCACAGCCTGGTAAGCGTGGTGCAGTAGGTATACCAATGGCATTATCTAATTTTGAATTATTCCCATTCTGGTATACATTCCTAACACATTTAGGATTTGAAGTACATTCATCTGGATTCAGTGATTCAAAGACTTATGTTCTAGGTCAACAAACTATTCCATCAGATACAGTTTGCTTCCCAGCAAAGCTTGTTCATGGACATATTCAAACGCTTCTTAATGAAGGATATAAGACAATCTTCTATCCTTGTATGAGCTATAATGCTGACGAGCATAAGGGTGATAACCACTACAACTGTCCAGTTGTTGCTTATTATCCAGAGCAAATTAAGAACAATGTACTTGAAATAGAGAATATTAATTTCATTTATGATTTCATTGGAATTCATAATAAGAAAGAATTTGAACATCATATTCTTCCTATATTAAATAAATATTTCCCTGATATAACTAAGAAGGAAGTTGAATCAGCATCTGCATTTGCTTATTTCGAATATAAATCACATCTTGATGCGATTAAAGCACGTGCAAAGGAAATTATTGAGAAATCAAGAATTTCTGGAAAGCCAATTGTGGTTCTTGCTGGTCGTCCATACCATGTTGACCCTGAAGTTAACCATGGTATTGATAAGATGATTACTTCTTTTGATGTTGCTGTAGTATCTGAGGAATCAATTGCAGATAATTATGAACCAAAGGTAAAAACAAGAGTTCTTAACCAATGGACATATCATGCTAGATTATATGCAGCTGCAGAATATGTTACAACTCAACCTGATATGAACCTAATTCAATTAGTTTCATTCGGTTGTGGACTAGATGCAGTAACAACTGATGAATGTAAGAGAATCCTTGAACAAAAAGGTAAGATTTATACTCAAATAAAGATTGATGAAATTACTAACCTAGGTGCAGTAAGAATTCGTCTACGTTCTTTATTTGAAGCTCTTAAACAACAAGGAGGTAATAAATAATGGGAAATACAAATAATGAATATCCTCGTTTTACGAAGGATATGATTTCAACTCATACAATACTTATTCCATCTATGCTTCCTATTCATTTCGGTTTAATTGAAGGTATTCTAAATACTGAAGGATTCAAAACTGAAATAATGAGAAATCAAGGTCAATCAGTTATTGATGAAGGTCTAAAATATGTACACAATGATGCATGCTATCCAGCACTTCTTGTTATCGGTCAGTTTATTGATAACCTAAATCATAGAGAAAGAACTGATGATGTAGTACTACTAATCACACAAACAGGTGGAGGATGCCGTGCATCAAATTATATCCACCTTCTACGTAAAGCTTTAGAGAAGGCAGGATATTCACATGTACCAGTTGCTTCTCTAAATATTTCTAACCTAGAGCCTGATAGTGCATTTAAATTCACACCAAGACTTGTAATGAAGCTTGCTGCTGCTGTTACATATGGTGAACAAATGATGTATTTATATAATAAGACTCGTTCTTATGAAAAGAATAAAGGCGATGCACTTAATGTAGTAAATAAATGGGAGAAAATCTTAATTGATCAATTCTATAAAAACAAAGGTAAATCATATTTTGCAATTAAGAAAAATCTAAAAAAGATTGCAGCAGATTTTGATTCAGTTGAACTTGATTTATCACAACCAAAACCAAAGGTTGGAGTTGTTGGAGAAATCTATATCAAATATGCTGCACTTGGAAATAATGATTTAGAGAACCTTCTAGTCAATGAAGGTGCAGAAATAATGGTTCCTGGATTATTTGGATATATTCTATATTGTTTATATAATACTGGATATGATGCACAGTATTATGGTGGAATATCTAAGAAAACTCAAAGATTAACTAAGCTTGTAATATGGTATATATCTAAGATGGAAAAATTAATCATAAATTCAATTAAGAAAACTAAATTCACTCCTATGGGATACTTCTCTCATACTAAGGATTTATCAGAGGGTGTTCTAGACCATGGTGTTAAAATGGGTGAAGGTTGGCTCCTTACAGCTGAAATGATGGAATTAATTGAATATGGATTTAAAAATATAGTTTGTGCACAACCATTCGGTTGTCTACCAAACCATATTTGTGGTAAGGGTGTAACAAGAAAGATTAAATCATTACATAATGATGCGAACATAGTTCCAATTGATTATGACCCATCAGCAACTAAGGTTAACCAAGAAAACAGAATTAAATTAATGTTATCAATTGCAAGAGAGCAATTAGATAAAGAAATAAAATTATAAAAATAAAGGCATATCATAAAATATGCCTTTTTGTTTATTTAATTATAAAATTAATCCACCTTAGGTGCTTCATTTCTACTCTTCATATTATGCTCTTTTTTAACTTCTTTTTTATTTACATACATCGCATCATCAGCAATTTGGAATGCATCCTTATACATAGATGCTCCTGCTCCATCACCATATCCTCTTGCCACTGAGAATATTAATTCTTTTTCTTCAAATGTGATTAATGAATATCTTAATACTTCATCAAATATCGCAATTCTATCATCAAAATAAGTATAGTCATCACCATATATAATTGCTATAAACTCATCACCACCGACATGGAATACCTTACTAGTTGGGAATAATCCTGGTAATGTCTTACCACATCTAACAATTAAATGACATCCAAATCTATGTCCATGTGTATCATTAGTTATTTTAACGTTGTTTACATCCATTACAACAACCTTAAATTCATGGAAGCCATTCTTAATTCTTTCATTTAATCTATCTACTTCTTCAAAATAAGCTGTTTCATTACCTAAACCAGTTAAGACATCTGTATAGGATAATTTCTTTAAATAATCTTTTCTTCTTGATTCATTAAGTCTTACCTTATAATGTCTTAAAGACATTACTAGAACCATAAAATAGAAAACAAATACATTTAAAAAAGCACCGATATTATATTCTCCATCTTTTCTAAAATAATTATCCTTTCTTACAGCACTATATATAACAAGTGCGATTGTTGATAAAATAATCATTGGAGACAAATATAATGGAGAGACAATCATAATACCTGCAAGAATCATACAAATTGTCGCATGGACAATTATTGTTGATCCATTATATAAATCTAGAAGTGTTATTGATGTTGCCCATAAAATCATTCCAAGTGAATATCCATGTATAACATTAGATAAAGCTATATTACCTACTTTACCTATTCTTCCTAATATAATGAAAATTAGTGATATTACTGAGATAATAAATAAGAATACATAACAACATAAATATGTAATATTTACACTATTATGTTCTACTCCTCCTAGAATCCAAAAGCATGTAAAGAATACTTCTAATGCTGAAATTACTGAGAAAACTGTAATATATGCAGTACTATATTGCTTAACATAAGTACCTACAACATTCATATTATAATTATATTCTTCTTTAAAGCTTTTTTTCTCTCTTACTTCCTTCATAATATCACCCACTATATTAATTTTAACTTAAATATTTTTCTATTTCAACAAGAATAACTTCTAATTTATCATTTTTAATGATAATATTTAATTAAGAATAATATTTGTGCTATTCATTCCTAGATTATAATCAAATATAATTGGATAATGATATCGTTAAGAGGTGATTATTTAATGGATAATTTAATATTTACATTAAACGCAATATTACCAATTATATTTTGTATATTAATTGGATATATATTAAAGCTATTAAAAATATTCCCTGATACATTTTGGCCAACATTAAATAAATTATGCTTCAGATTATTCTTACCGCTTCTATTATTTAAAAACATCTATGATATTGATAATATTAAAGATGTCGCAACATATTGGAAGGTAATCTTATTCTGTGCTTGTGCTACTATAGTATTCTTTATAATAGGTATAATAATAGTTAAATTATTTGTACCAGATGATAAACAAAAGGGTGTTATATTACAATGTATATTTAGATCAAATTATGCGATAATTGGAATTGGTCTTATTGAGCTACTTGCGGATGGTAATGCTACTGCAAAGGGAATTGGTGCAGTAATATCTGCAGTATCAATTCCATTATTTAATATACTTGCGATATTATCATTATCAATATTTATAAAGGATGAAAATGGTAATAAGCAAAGTGCTAAGGATATATTTATTAAAATATGTAAGAATCCACTTATAATCGCAGTACTTACTGGTCTTGTATTCTTATCAATTAAGTCATTAATTGAGCCTCATGTATCAGCTAAAAACGGATTATTCCTAGAACATAAAAATGTTAAATTTATTTATACAACAATAAAATGGTTAGCACAATGTGCTTCTCCTTGTGCTTTAGTAGCACTTGGTGGTGCATTCACATTCAGTGCTGTATCAAGGCTTAAAAAGCAAATCATTCTTGGTGTTTCACTAAGAATAGTTGCAGTACCAACAGTTGCGTTAATTGTTGCTTATTTATTAGGATTTGATGATATTAGATATTTCCCAGCTTTAATAGCTTTATTTGGAACACCAGTTGCAGTATCAAGCGTTCCAATGGCAAGTGAAATGAATAATGATTCTGAGCTTGCAGGACAGCTTGTTGTATGGTGTTCAATATTATCTGCTATAACATTATTTATAATTATATTAATATCATCTGCAATAGGTGCGTTATAAAAAACAAAACGGCTTCAAAGCCGTTTTTTTTATGCCTTTTTATAATGCTCTATCAATTTTCTTATCATACCAGAAATAACTGCTATTACAAGAATTGCTGCACCTATCGCAATTGATGAATTTAAGACATCCATCAAATGTGTTTTTGCACTTGCATCATTGTTCCATATACCATAAATTGTATAATATAATAATCCTCCTGGAACTAACGCAAGGTTAGTTGTTAATAATAGGACAATTGTTGGTGATTTAATAAATTTAGCTACTACTTCTGAATAGATAGCACCAGCAATTTGAGATATAAATATTGATACTAATAAATCAAATTCATAATGATTTAGGATAACAAATACAGTTGTAACAAGCGCACTACCTATCGCAATAAAAGGTAATCTTCTTTTCTTAGAACCAAATATTAACGCAAATGCTGTACATCCAAATATAGATGATATAACTGTAATTATTTCATTGTGGAATTTATAGAAATCCATTGAATAATTAAATATCGCAATTGGGATTGAGAAACCAATAACTATTGCTAGGGCAATTATTATTGATTGAAACAATCTAATTGCTCCACTTATAATATCACGCATTAATAATTCACGGAATGCAATTCCAAATTCCTTACCAGGAATTAAATACATTATCGCACCTATCATAATATATGATATATGCTCACCTATATGTATATAATATAGTCCTACACTTAAGAATCCACCTATAATTGATAATATCAATGTATTAAATAATTTATAATTACCAAGTGATGAAATTCTGGATAATACTAATGCCATAACAAGTGCTGCAATTCCAGATGCTAAACCATCTCTTATTGATCCACCATACATTATCGCAAATGCACCACACCCAATAAATACAGCTATGTATTTTAAAATAGTATTTAATAGACTTTCCTTCTGCTTATCAAATGCTCTTATCTTTTCATATATTTCTGATGTATCTGGTCTATTCTTGCATATATATTCAGTTAATTCATTAAGAGTTTCAATATTACCTAAATCAAGATTAGAATTATATATTCTTCTTATCTTAGTAGTAAAATATTCATCTCCTATTTCTATAGTTGCCTCAACCTTAGATGGTATCGCAAACACATCTACAGATGTTGCACCATAGGATTCGCATATATTTATTACAGTTTCTTCTACTCTTGATATCTCAGCACCATTTTGTAATAGTCTAACTGCAATACCTAATGAACAATCCAATAATTTTTTCCAGTTAACATTGCTCATATTATCTTCTCCTAAATAAGATTATTTTCTTTAAATACCTTTATACATTCATTTATTTCATCAAATGTAGTTGCATATGATGTTACAAGTCTTATTACCTTATAATCACCATTATCTTCCCAAATTTCAAATAATATATGCTTATTTAATAAAGATATATCCTTTGATTTAACATTTAAGAATACTTGATTTGTTTCATTCTTATATATTAATAATTTATCAAGGCTATCTCTTAGCATATTAGCACATTCTATTTCATGCTTTGCTAAAGTTATATAATAATCATTTTCTAAATAATATTTAAATAATAATGCTCCTACAAAGCCTTTAGCCATCATTCCTAATTTATTTTTAATTAAATATTTAAAATTGTTATTTAATTCTTCATTTACAATAACAAGTAATTCTCCAAAAGGAAGTCCAAGCTTTGTACCACCAATATAAAACATATCGCAAACATTTGCCATATCCTTTATATTATAATTACCTACAACAAATGCTTGTGGCATACGTGCTCCATCGATAAATAAATATAGATTTAATTTCTTACATATTCTATATATTTCTTTTAATTCATCAAGTGAATATACCTCACCTAATTCAGTTACATTTGATATATATAATGCCTTTGGCATAACCATATGATTATCTGTATAATTCTTATATACATCTTCTATTTTATTAATATCTACCTTACCGCCAATTGAAGGAAGCTCAATAACCTTATGACCTGTACCCTCAATAGCTCCAGTCTCATGAACATTTATATGAGCACTCTTTACAGCCATAACTGCTTCATATGGACGTGTAAGCATTTGAGATAGACCAATTACATTTGTAATTGTTCCACCACTTAGGACGTATGTTGAAGTCGATTTTCTACATAAATTATTTATATATTCATTTAATTCTTTTGAATATATATCTTCACCATATCCAATGTTCTTTTCATTTATATGATTATATAATCTTTCAATTATATATTTATCTCCTATAGTATTATAATCATTTTTTAAATTAATCATTTTATCACCACAAGAAATATTATAACATAAAAAAATGTCTAGCAAAACTAGACATTATTTTATGTTTCTAAAATATGGAACAGATGTGATTAAATCCCCACTTGATTTAACCTCAAGTAATACATTCGCATCATTCTTTAAAGCTAAATCCTTAAAATATTTTAAATCAATTGTTCCTTCACCTAAATTAAGGTGATCTCTTTTTCCATCAGAATCATGGAAATGGAATTCTTTAAAAGGAAGATTTAATTCTTCATTTAATTTTTTTAATTGGAATGAATTAGTTGAATCATGTCCAATATCAAAATTAAAATAGAATCCTGCTGGCTTTAGGAAACGATATGCATCATCAAGATATGGAATAACTGCGTTATGATTTACATTCTCAATAACAAGTACAACACCATTTCTTTCACATATCTCCCTTGCTTTTCCTAAAGCTTTAAGTAATCTTTCCTTATATGCATCAAATTCTTTTGTGTAAATATAATTCTTTACACCAGATATTGTACATACAGGTCCTTTATTTAGATGTATATTTAGCATTTTTAAATTACATTTAGAACCTAATGTAACATATTTATCCATTAGTCCTAAATATGCTTCTGTTACCTCTTCATATGATGCAAAATCAGTTTCATCATAGAAATGAAGTGTTTGGAATAATCCAGCATCATCTAATATCTTTTTTAGATGCTCTGGATTTTCTAAAGCTTTTCTTCCATATGAAAAATTTAAATTATTTTCAATAAAATCAAGATTAAGTTCCTTGGCTAACTTAATATTTTCTTCAATTGTTTCATATTCAAATAATATTGGCATACCAAGTTTCATAATACACCTCTTATTTTATAATTCTTACTTTAAATACATCAGCAATTGAAGAAAGCTTGTTTGTATCAGGTGCAGCTGATGCATCTAGTAATGTATAAGCATAATCACCCTTTGATTTATTAACCATGTTAGAAATATTAATTCCTTCTTCTCCTAATACTGTAGTGAATTGAGCAATAATATTTGGAACATTCTTATGAAGAATAGCTATTCTTACATTATCAGCCTTAACTCCAGCATCTACTGCAGGATAATTTACTGAATTCTTAATATTTCCATTTTCAATATAATCCATTAATTCAAGTGCTGCCATCTTAGCACAATTATCTTCAGCTTCTTCAGTTGAAGCTCCAAGATGTGGTGTACAAATTACACCCTTCTTACCAGCTGTCTTATTATTAGCAAAATCTGTTACATAAGCCTTTACCTTACCAGCTTCAATTGCAGCAAGTACTGCATCCTCATCAGCAAGAACATCACGAGCGAAGTTAAGAATTACAACTCCATCCTTCATCATCTTAATTGCGTCCTTTGAAATAAGACCTTTAGTTGAATCAAGAAGTGGAACATGTACTGTGATAAAATCACAAGCCTTAAATATTTCATCATTTGTTTTTACAATTTTAACCTTTGAATCAAGGTTTAATGCATTTTGAACAGATAAGAATGGATCACATCCATATACTTCCATTCCTAGTGCAGTAGCTGCGTTTGCAACTAATACACCAATTGCTCCTAAACCTATAACTCCAAGCTTTTTACCAGCAATTTCAGTACCAGCAAATGCTTTCTTAGCCTTTTCTTGAGTTTTAGCAATTGTCTCATCAATAGCATTTGCCTTAACCCATTCAACACCACCAATAATATCACGTGATGCTAGAAGCATACCAGAAATAACTAGTTCCTTAACTGCATTAGCATTTGCACCAGGTGTATTGAATACTACAATACCCTTTTCAGCACATTTATCAAGAGGAATATTATTTACTCCTGCTCCTGCACGTGCAACTGCAATTAATCTATCTCCAAGATCCATTTCCTTCATATCTTGGCTTCTTACTAATACTGCATCTGCTTCTTCAAAATTTTCAACAATCTTATAATCCTTAGTTAAAACATTTAGTCCAACCTTAGATATAGGATTTAAACAATTTATATTTGCCATAATTCTCTCCTCTTATTTTAAATTATTTGCTTCAAATTCTTTCATGAATTTAACTAGAGCCTCAACTCCTGCTTTAGGCATTGCGTTATAAATTGATGCACGCATTCCTCCAACAGTTCTATGACCCTTAAGATTTTCAAGTCCAGCCTTCTTAGCTTCAGCAACGAATTTAGCTTCCATTTCAGCCTTTGCATCTGCATCAGTAATAACATCTGGATTTACAATGAATGGAACGTTCATTAATGAACGAGAATTCTTTTCAACAGTTCCCTTGAATAATTTAGAATTATCTAGGAAATCATATAATATCTTAGCTTTTTCTTCATTTCTCTTAAGTGATCCTTCAAGTCCACCATTCTTTAAAAGATATTTGAATACTAAACCACAGATATAAATACACCAGCAGTTTGGAGTATTATATAATGAATCATTATCTGCATGAATCTTATATTTTAGCATTGTTGGAGTTCCAGGAAGAGTATCTTCTGTAATTAAATCCTCTCTAACAATCGCAACAACCATTCCTGCAGGTCCAACATTCTTTTGAACTCCTGCAAAAATTAATCCATATTTAGTTACATCAACTGGCTCTGATAGGAAGCATGATGATTGGTCAGCTACTAGAACCTTACCCTTAGTATTTGGTAATTTATGATATTTAGTACCATAAATTGTATTATTTTCACAAATATATACATAATCCATATCATCAGTGATAGCTAGGTCATCACAATTTGGAATATATGTAAATGTCTTATCTGCTGATGATGCAAGCTCAACAGCCTCCCCATAAATCTTAGCCTCTTGATATGCCTTCTTAGCCCATTGACCAGTTACGATATATCCAGCCTTCTTATTCTTCATTAAATTCATTGGAACCATCGCAAATTGTTGTGATGCTCCTCCTTGTAGGAATAATACCTTATAATTATCAGGAATGTTCATAAGCTTTCTTAAATCAGCTTCTGCTTCCTTAATTATGTTATCAAACATCTTAGATCTGTGGCTCATCTCCATTACAGACATTCCACATCCCTTATAATCTAACATATCTTGTGCAGCTTCTTTTAAAACTTCTTCAGGAAGTACAGCAGGTCCTGCACTAAAATTATAAACTCTTGCCATTTTTAAAATCTCCTTTTTTCATCAAAATATGCTTCAATTTTACTCTATTTAAAATGCATGTCAATTGATTTTTATAAATTAATTTATTTTGTATTTTACCGAAAATCGTATCAAAAATATTGTACGTGATAAAAAAACACCTGTTCGTTTACTGCGAAACAGGTGTTAGAAAATTATAATTCATTTACTGCATTTTTAACGATATTAATTGCTTCTTCAAATGATACTTCAGTCTTTTCTAAAGTCATTCTATTCTTAAGCTCTACAATACCTTCAGCTGCTCTTTTACCTATAATAATAGCATATGGAATACCAATTAATTCCCAATCCTTAAGTTTCATACCAAGACCAGCCTTACGATCATCAAGAATTGCTTCAATTCTTGTTGTCTTATTAACTAAATCATAAATCTTATCAGCTAATTCCTTTTGAACCTCATCTTCATATTTAACTGGAACTATTGCTAAATGATATGGTGCAACATTAAGTGGCCATTTAATACCGAATTCATCATGATATTGTTCAACGATTGCTGCCATTGTACGAGTAATACCAATACCATAACATCCCATAACCATTGGAACATTCTTTCCAGCCTCATCAACATATGTACAGTTCATGGCAGATGAATATTTTGTTTGAAGCTTAAATATTTGTCCAACCTCAATACCTCTATCCATCTTAAGTGGACGTCCACAATTTGGACAAATATCTCCTTCAACAACATTTCTTAAATCAACTACTCTACCACTAAAATCTCTTCCGAAATTAACATTTGTTAAATGGTAGCCATCCTTATTAGCTCCAACCACAACATTCTTAACCTTAGTAACCTCATCATCAACTAAGATTTCAATATTCTTATTAAGAGCTACTGGTCCAATTGAACCATAATATAGACCTAAATTCTTTAATTCCTCGTCATTAGCAAATGTTAGGAATGCTTCTGCAGTACCGATAGCATTAACAACCTTAATTGTGTTAATTTCTCTATCACCTAAAGCTAGTACTGCATAGAATTTATTAGAATCAGTATCCTTATATATCATAGTCTTAACTACTTTATGTAGGTCAACTCCTAAGAATGCCGCAACATCCTCACAAGTGTGCTTACCTGGAGTAGCTACTTCCTTAAGTTCTAATTCCTTTTCATTAGATACTACATTATTAATAGCTTCAGCCTTTTCAACGTCAGCTGCATAGTCACAATCACAATATACTATATCAGATTCTCCAACCTCTGATAGTGCCATAAATTGGTGAGATCCATTTCCACCAATTGCTCCTGTATCAGCTAATACTGCTTTCCAGTTTAATTTGAATCTTGTGAATATATTTGCGTATGTATCATACATTACATTATATGATTCATTAAGACCTGCTTCATCCTTATCAAATGAATAAGCATCCTTCATTATGAATTCACGCCCTCTCATAAGCCCGAATCTAGGTCTTGCCTCATCACGATATTTAGTTTGAATTTGATAAATATTAAGAGGTAGGTTCTTTGCAGATTTTACTGTGTTTCTAACAATATCAGTAAATACCTCCTCATGAGTAGGTCCTAAGCAGAATTCTCTTTCATGTCTATC
>AUXO011224995.1_pt1 | contig 12150 bp, 10 predicted proteins | sample 768731 | NCBI WGS metagenome assembly AUXO01 (sample SAMN02715735, study PRJNA202380) | gut metagenome | biome: sheep rumen | host: Ovis aries | place: New Zealand: Palmerston North | reverse complement strand
GCCATATACGAGCATATTTTCTGTAAATAGTTTTAGTTTATTCATCTAAAGACATATCCTTCTATGATAGAATTAGAATTCATTTATAACATCAATAACATACTTTACTTCATCATCCTTCATTCCATAAAACATAGGGATGCTCAATTCAGTTCTACTAATCTCTTCCGCGACTGGAAGCTCTCCCTTCTTCACACCTAAATCTTTATAGCATTCTTGCAGATGGATTGGAATAGGATAATGCTTATTAGTCCCAATGCCTTTACTGTTCAAGTACTCTTCTAAATCATCTCGTTCTCCACAACGAATCCCAAAGACATGCCATACAGGAACGCAATCTGAATTAACAATTGGAAGCATAATCCTTGAATTATTTATCCCCTCTAAATACATATCAGCAATTCTTCTTCTCTCGACATTCATCCTCTCTATATGTTGAAGCTTAACAGAAAGAAATGCGGCTTGTATCTCATCCAGACGACTGTTATTTCCTTTATAAATATGGTGATACTTATAATCCGAGCCATAATTACCTAGAGCTCTAACCTTATCAGCTAATTCTTTATTATTCGTAACAACAGCGCCACCATCTCCTAATGCACCAAGGTTTTTACCGGGATAAAAACTAAATCCGGCAGCATCTCCAAATGTTCCCACTTTCTGTCCCTTATATATTGCACCATGTGCTTGAGCACAATCTTCAATGATCTTCAGATTGTGTTTCCCGGCAATACTTTTAATCTCATCCATATCACAAGCTTGTCCATATAAATGCACAGGAATAATTGCCTTGGTATTAGATGTTATTACATCTTCAATAAATGTAGGTTCTATATTAAACGTATTAATATCCGGCTCAACAAAAACCGGCTTTGCACCAACATATGTTACTGCTAATGCAGTAGCTATATAAGTATTAGAAGGGACTATGACTTCATCTCCATTTCCTATATCCAACGCCTTAAGAATAAGCATTAAAGCATCGAGTCCATTACCTACACCAACACAATGTTCAGCATTACAATAATCAGCAAATGCAGATTCAAAAGCCTTATCTTCTTCACCATCAATATACCATGAATTATTTAAGACCCTTTTAAATGCATCTCTTAAATCACTATTAAGTTCCTGTTCCATTGGACGAAATGATACAAAAGGTATATTCATCTTTCTATTCTCCATCTATAGATTCTGTGCCCCACAATTTTTTACATAATCTAAAAACTCATCATAGTCTCTTATATAATCTGATTCATCATACAATTCAGATGCCAATACCATAAGAACTGCATCCGGAGAAAAATCATACATTTCTCTCCACATTGCATTAGAAACATAAAGTCCTTCATATGGTCTTTCTAAAGGTATTACTTTCTTTTCTTTCCCATTATCAAGTCGAATCTTACAACTACCATGAATGCACACAAGAATCTGTTGTAGCGATTTATGTGCATGTCTTCCTCGAGTGACGTCACTGATTGTATCATACATATAGTAAACACGCTTAATACGAAATGGAATATCTTTAAATTCCTCTAATGAAACAAGCTGACCACGATTATCTCCATGTGGTTGAAACACATATTTTATTACTTGCATTTTCCCTCCAAAAAAATAATACAAAATATTTATCTACAAAAAATTTATACTGCCACTACAAATCGGTAGCACTAAATTTATTAAAAAAACAATAATCAGGTTCAGTTATTGTCCTTTCATTCACAATCTTTCTGACAATTCTCCAAAATATAATATCCGGATACATTCCATAGCGAATAATTAATTTTAAAAACCTATTTGGCGCTTTATGATAAAGTTTAATATAAAGTTTGAATTTTTTATCAAACAAATTACGAGTAAAAGATTCTTCAATTGTCTTATGAAAATAATACCAATCCTTTTTCATTATTCGACTAAATACACTATCATTGGACGTTGAAACACCATGTCCATACTCATACCAAATAACAGGTTGTTCAAAAAAATATATCTTAATATGATCATAAACCATTAAACTATATGCGTAGTCTTCTCCCAGCTTTAGTCTACCCTTAAACCTATTTAAATATTTCAAGAAAAGATTTCTTTCGGTACAAAACGTTGCACCTAATGGCATATCATCCAATACAAGATAATTCTTGCGAATCATTGACTCATTTCGTTTACCTCTGTACAAAAACAGACACTTGGGTACGCTTCTATGATTAATAATTTCAAACTTTTTATCATCATTATAGTATATAGGTACACCAAAACAAACTTTCACATTATTACTTTTCATGTAATTAAATGTTTTAAACAATGTATCTGAATTATACAAATAATCCCCTGGTGAAATCAATCTAACATATCTCCCCTTAGATTGCTTTATACCTTTAATTACGTTACTTACAGTACCTTCATTTTGTTCGTTTGCCAACAAAGTATAGTTATTAATACCATACTCCAGCAATAAATCTAACGCCTTATCTTGATAATTACACTTTGAGCCATCATCCGTTATAATAATTTCAAGTTCAATATTCTTTTGAAGTAAAACTGAAAGTAATGTTTTTTTTAGTTTATCCCAAACGGGATTATATGTAACTACTATAACAGACATCATAGGATAATCCGCCTTCATATATTTACCCTTTCTTCACTAATAATACTTAACTAAATCTTTTTTACTTAAATAATCTGTACGTTTGCCTTCAGCAAAGAATATTATAAGCATCACCAATAATAACACTGATAAAGAAGAATAAAGATTCCCCTTCAACGTTCCAAAAACCATAAAACCAAAAATAGATATTCTTAGTAACTTATCACATTTTGAGTTGTAAACTATAAAGCAATAACCAATAAGAACCAAAGCCATTAACACGAGACCACCGGTCCATATCACACGCACATATCCAGAATCAAATGCTCCTCCCTTTACAACATTAGAAAATTTATCAACTGGAATAGCTCCTACTCCTATAATCAGGTTAAATTTATCTGGTAGTATCCAATTACTTGGAATAATACCCCCATACCAATTTAAAGCTTGCGAATATGAATTATGAGTTATTAAATCTTTAATAACTTCAAATAATTCCACCCACCAATTATAGGCTTTCTCAACAACCTTTTGTGACAACATAATAAGACCAGAAACAAGTATTATAATAAACACAAACCCTCTTAACATATAACTATTAATACTCTTATTTTTAACAAAAAAAACGAGCATCATTATGAACATTATTATTACAGAAACGATAGCCCCTGTTCGAGCATTTAGCATCGATGGTATTAATAAGACAAGAGACATCAGCATATAACGGATACTATTGACTTTTAATCCTTTATAAAAAACTAGTATAGACATCAATCCATGTACCATACCAATACTATAAAAATACTGATCATATCCCGCAATACCAAACATTCTTATTCCTTCGATACTGGCTGTGCTAATAGTTTCATCAACATATTTACTAACATAATTAATTTGTATTTCTCTAAACTCCGGAATAATAATCATAATTACACAAAACAAAGTCTGAAGGAGCCCAATCTTTATTACTTCTGATAATATCTGTTCATTTGAATAATTATGTATAGTCTTAAACTGTATCACAAACCAAAACTCAATTACTGGAATGATTAACAATATGGTTTTTTTTTCTACACTAAAATCACAACCCATTAGCAATAAATATATAATGGCAAATCCTATTAAAATAAGGATTTTCTTTAAATACATTGCATATTTATAATCTATAAAATATCTCAGTCGAAAACCACATATTGATAAATAAGCTACAATAAATATTGGAATATAATATACCGAATTCAGACCAAATATAGTAGGTTGATACAAAAACAAGAAAAGAAATAGATCAAACATTATCAAACTACTTTTTAATTTAATACCACTTAATGTCCTTACCATCACATACTCCACACTGCTATTATATTTGCCATTAAATATAAGCCAAATAACTAATCTCCAATAGCATCAATTATTCTTTTACACTGTCTACTCCACAAAAACTCTTTACTATATTCTCTATTCTTTTTATAAATATTATTTTTTTTATCAGCGTAAATATCTATTGCATTTCTTATCGTTGATGCCAAACTTGCTGCATCACTATTCGAGAAAAAAATATAATCTTCAAACTTTTCATAATCAGGAAATTTAGTAGATACAACCGGTTTTCCTGTAGCAAGATACTCCATTACTTTTGAAGGAAAATTGTTTTTATTCTCTGGGAGTGACATATTTCTAGGATTGACTAATATGTCTGCTTCTTTTAGTTTATCAATATATTCATCGTATTCCATTAATCCCAAATATTCAATCGACTCGTTATCACTTGTTTTTTCTCTTACATAGCTTGCAAGATCTCCCTTCCCACTTATAACTAATTTACAGTCACTTATTTTTGATAATTCTGTAAATGCTTCAATAAGCAAATCTACTCCTGTAACCTTAGAAAGCAAACCAGAATACATTACCACTATCTTTCGTTCTAGCTTTCCATTTTTTCCTCCGTTTACTGTCTTAGGTGTCTTACCTAAACCAAAGTCAAATTTATTATAAAACTCCTCAGAAATCCCACCATATATACATAAAAATTTATTCTTTTTAGTCACATACTGTTTTGTGTTAATTGAAAGACCTACGACAACATCATACCTCTTTATTAAATACGACTGTAGTTTTGAATATAGCTTATCTTTCAAACTAGAACAACTCTCCTCCGGAGAATAATCTGCCAATATAAGTACACTTCTTTTCTTAAATATTTTTGCACTAATAAGTGAACTCATCCACGGATAAAAAATATTATAAGTAATTAAACAATCAGCGTCTTTTAATTGTGATTTAACTTTTTTATTATATTCAATTATTGACCCTATAATTCTTTTTGATTTAAATGTATAATTCCATTTTTCATCTTGAAGTAATTTACCCTTTACATCATCTTCAACCGCTACCGCAATATACGACATTACAAATACTTTTTCAGTATTTACTAGTTCTTTGTACAAATTTAGCAAAAATCTATTTCCTGCATTCGATAAATCTTTAATACTTGTCTCAAATTGAGGCGGAACAATAGTACCGCATAAAACCATTTTCATAATCTAATTCCCAAAAGTCCTCTAATAATATTCCCAAATCTACCTTTAAATATTTTTTCATTAGCAAAAACACTAATTACAAAACTTGTTACTAATATAACAACCCAAGGTCTTAATAACACAAGAATAAAAAAATCTAAAAAATTCGTAATTCTCACAATTATTCCAGCAAAAAATTGATGTAATAAATAAATAGAATAAGAATACACTCCAATCACTTTCAAATAATTGCATATTCTAGATTCATTTGACTTATTTCTTATCCTAGCAATACTATATCCAATATAAATTATTAATAATGTATTAGTAACTAAGGAAACCAAACTATACTTTGAGAAATAATAAATCGATTCCTTCAACAAAAGATTAATAATAAAATAAGCAAATGAAATAATTGCAAGTAACGGAGCTACAATTCTAACTTTTTCAGTTACTTTCCACAAACTACTATGCCTTGATATTAATATCCCCCCGCAAAAAAACATCATCCAATTCAATGGATTTAAATAATATGTTCCAGTATAATTATTAATAAAATTAATTCCACAACCCCATCCTAACGAAATGATTGATACAATCGATAATATTATCGCTATAATCATAATCTTATCAGACTTAAGCCAATAGAATAATAAATAAAACACCAAAAGAACTGTTATATAATAAGTCGTATGCTTATACCCTATGATAAATAATAACCAACTTTTAAAACTAATTTCTTTACTTCTTAATACAACATACAACCATAAAATAGTTTCACAAAACAACCACGGAATAATAATTGTCCTAAGCTTTGTTCGCCAAAAATCTGAAATTCTTTTCGTATTCTTTTCAAATAAGTATCCTGACAAAAGGAAAAAAACTGGAACTCCCATTGTCCCCAAATAGTTCAATAATTGCGAACTAATTTCAGTCAACTTAGACACTTCATCTAAAACAGGCGTGGAATGCGCACATATCACACAAAATATGGCTATAGCTTTTGAATAATAAATTGTTAAACTCTCATTCTCATTTAACTTCATTTTTGTAATATCCTTATATGTTCCTCTGCCATTCTTTCTAACGTATACTCCATTGATTTTCGAACTGACATATTTCTAAACTTATCTAATTCTCCCTTATCATATTGAATATAATAATCCATAGCATCAACTAACTCATCTACATTATCAGATTTAATAATTCTACTATCTTTTTCGCAGAGTTCAATTCCAGCAATACATTTATCCGTAGTAATAATAGGAAGTCCATGCGACATTGCTTCATTTATTACAAGTCCCCATATATCTTCACGAGTCGGCAATATAAACACATCTGCCATTCTATAATACTCTATCAAATCCGCTCCGTACTTAAACCCACAAAAAGTAATTTTATCACGGTCATAATCAGTATCCTTAGGCTCCAAACCTCCCACAACATATATTTTCCAATTCCCATAATTCACTCGATATGCTGCTTCAATAAGAATATCTATACCCTTTCTATATACAATCTGTCCAACGAACAGAAAAACAAACTCATTTGATATTCCCAGACGTTCTCTTGCGTATTTCTTCAATTGTCTTTGCACACCTATCATAACACTAAGATATTCATCTGAAATATTCTCTAACGAAGTGTTAATCATCTTCTTATAACTTTCAAGTGAATATTGTTTTCTTTTTTCACTATTATTGATAAATTCATCAATATATTTTATTACTAACTCGGGTTCATCATCGCCAATTATATGTCCATTTATTCCTTCATCAACCCAATCATTTCCTGATAAACTTTTGTTTGTTGTCACAATTGGCAATGCAGCTGCCATTGCTTCAATAATACAACCTTTCAACAAATCACTTCTAGAATTAAATACAAATACATCTCCTGCAATAAAGTATTGGTCAACTTCTTCTTTTGATTCACAAACTATGTAATGCACGTTTCTAAAATCCCCTTTAAAAACCTCCTTTTTTATTTCCTCAGTTGATTCACCCCCAAGTATATAGATGCCTATTCTTTCTCTCTTCCTTTCTGCAAGACTCTCAAACATACCAAAGTCTTGTTCATATATTTTATTATTCAAATATTCTCCTATAATAATAATTGCAAAATCATCTTTAATACCTAATTCTTCCTTTGCCATTTTTTTATCTACATCCATAGGCATACCATTTTTTATTATTTCATTTTCTCTTAAAGATGTAAAAGGGAAAACAAAACACTTCTCTTTTTTTGCACCATAATGGCACAAATACTTTGTTGTCATTTCACTTGTACTTAACCATCTACTAGCATTAGATATAAAGTGTTTTTTTAGCAAATACTTAACCTTATTATCTTTCTTTATAAATCCCCCATCAGCTTCTAACCAATAAGGAATTTTTTTTAACATCATATACTGTGTCGCAAGCATAGATGTAGGCGTATTATAGGTACCAACAATAATATAATCCCACCCTTTTTTAATGCATTTTAATATTCCAGGGCAAAAAGCAGCATCAACAGCTGTTTGTATACCATTAAGAAAAATTGGTTTAAAATAATCTATTTTTTCTCCAACCCAATTTTTATCCCTCTCGGACGAACTTAGCAATTCAAATGTAACTGTCAAATCACATTGTTTACCCAATTCATTAAAGAAAGCTACTCTATTAGGAGACGGTATATTTGTTAGAAATAAAACTCTCATATTTAACATATATATAACCTATATTCCAATTCAAAAATCATTTTAAAATAACCAAAACAATCAAAACCAACCAAACATTATAATAGTTTATAAATTCATATCTATAATAGCTTTATAAAGATTATTAACTCCAGGTTCTACTACTAAACCTCTTCCAAATTCATTAATAACTTCTTCACAAGCCGTCCCCCTATATACTATCGCATCTGTACCACAATAATTTGCTTCAATAGTTGTTAATCCAAATGTTTCTTCTTTACTAGCATTTACAAACAGATCTGCTGTTGTATATATTGAAGCAAGTTCGGCAGTAGAATCCGTTCTTTTTATTCCTCTAATATTTTGAGGAATTTTCTTTATCTGCCTATCCGATAAACCAACCAACACAATACAATATTCATCACTAAGCATCTTACTTAGTTCAATAAAATCTCCTAACCCTTTTCTTTCTGTCCAAGGAGACGCAACACCAAGTATAATTTTTTTATTTTGAAGTCCATATCTCTCTCTAAAGTCACCCAACGTAGGCTTAAAAGTATTTCTATCAACTTCATTATAAATAACTTTTATAGAGTAATTCTTAAAAAAGCTTTTTTTCACCAAACCTTCAAGCCAATGTGATGGAACAATTATTTCCATTTTTTTAATACCAGAAAAAGCTTTTTTCTTTATATCATAATTCAAAGAACTATTATCTACTATAAAACTAGTAGGATATTCGTGCTTTTGAGGGCATTTGTAACAATGCTTTTTCCATTTTTCACATCCTTTATAGACAAAATACGAACAATGACCTGTAAACGCCCAACAATCGTGAAGTGTCCACTTTACTTCCGTATTAGGCCGTTTCTTAATCCATTCAAAAAGCAATTCATAATTAATATAGTACCCATGCAAATTGTGCAACCATATAATATCGGGATTATATTCATCTGCCCATCGCAAAAATCTTTTTGTCGCACGTTTTGAAGCAAGACCATGTTTATCCATAATTCTAGTATAAAGAGCATGTAAATATACATCAAAATCCGTCCCTATACGAACGGCATATTTTTTGTATTTATCTGGGACATAATTATCGCGGCCAAATGCAATCTTAACCTCATGATTTGCCGCTTCGTATTTTTCTGCCAACTCTGCGCATATTCTACCTGTACTACCATGTCCACATACTTCATTAATAAAGAGGATTCTCATAATGATTCACCTCTAAAATCATATAGCATAATCATCGTCCAAATTCCTTTTTTATAAATAAATTTCTTAATATCATTTTTATCATTATAAAATCACATACGAAAGCAACAAAAAACACAAAACACTACTCAATCGAATTACTATAAACTACTTTATATTCTTCTTCTGTCCCAATTAATATCAGTCTTAATTATCTTTGCTGGGACACCACCTATTGCAACAAATGAATTTTTAAACTTTTTAGTAACAATTGCACCTGTGCCAATTATGGTATTATTTGCCACCTCTGCCCCTTTTAATATAATAACTTTATTTCCTACCCATGTATGATTCCCAATTTTTACATCTTCAGAATTATTAATACGTATTCCATTTTCATCAATTATAGAATGACTATCTCCTGTTCTTATTACAGTATCTGACGAAAACATACTATCTACACCAATTTCTACTGTTGTTCCTTCAATAAGAGCTATATGTGAAGGACCAAAAATTGATGTTTTATTTCCTATTGTAAGCCGATTATAGTCATCCTCAATGTAAACACTTGCTTTAAACAACAAACAATCATCTCCAATAATAATTGTATTATTATTACCAGTAATAGTAATAATTGTATTATTTATATATGATTTTTCTCCAAATATTATTTCATTTCCATACCCTCTAATAAGCACTTTACACCCACGCATAAAGGCTCCTTTTTTTATAATTCTATTCTTGTTCTTTCCATATATTCTATTAAAACAAACAAAATTATTTACTGCAGAAGCAACATTTAGTATCCTTGGATACTTATCTAGGAATTCTTTTCCTTTCTTTAAAAAATTCATATAAAACCGTCCTCACATAAATCCTATATAATCAAGCCTTTAAAACAAATAATAATCATGCTATTAAATAAATATCTACTATTTTTTTTCACAATATAGTCTATAAAATAATATTTTATATATAATTACCAAATAATACCAAAAAGAAGTAATCTACCTTCCATAACTAGCCAAGAAAATATTTTAATAATTCCATAGTATAGCAATGTAACTTATACATTTTAGAAAGATTATGTCTTTTATAAATATTATATTTTATTTCCGCTCTCTTTTTTGCATCTGAAAGCGACTTTTTTGTACTCATCCCTCCAAATGAAAAATTAGATATTAATCTATCAACTGTAATCACTTTTAGCCCTTGACTTCTTATAGAAATCATATATTCAAAATCATCATACATTGATTCTAGAATATATGGATTATTCTGTATAACTTCTCTTTTTGAAAACGAAGCTGGATGACACCATCCAGTTGATGTCCACAATCTTCCAATATGTGCTTTTTTTATAAAGCTTCCAGTTGACTTATGAATTTTAATATTACCCCACGCAAAATCATAATGATATTGATTATATAGTTTCATCATAATCGAAACAGCATTTTTTTCATACCAGTCGTCTGCATTAATTTGCCCAACTAACACACCATGTGCAAGTTTGGCTCCCTTGTTTAAACCATCATACATTCCCTTATCCGGCTCTGAAACAATTGTCAAAGAACGCCCACTAGCATTATCAAAAATTTCTTGATATGATTGAGCCACTTCAACAGTTCCATCGTTCGATGCGCCATCTATAATTATATACTCAATATTGCCATAAGTTTGATTTAATACCGATTCAATAGTTCTTGAAATAGTTTTTTCAGCATTATATGATACTGTAAGAATCGTAATTAATGGCTTATTCTTCATCTCTACTCCTCATTGCGGTACTTTGTCCTTCACGTACACCTTCAGTACTATCTTTAAGGAACAAAACTCCGATTGTTGCAAACATAAGTCTTAAGTCTGTTAACACATTCATATCTTTTATATATAGAAGATCAAATTCAAGCTTCTGATATGGATCAGTATTATACTTTCCATATACTTGCGCATATCCTGTAAGACCTGCCTTTACTTGTAATCGCAATTGAAAGTCTGGCATTTTCTCGTAATATTGTTCAGCAATCTCTGGCCTCTCAGGTCGTGGACCTACTATTGTCATATCTCCTACAAGAATGTTAAATAACTGTGGCAGTTCATCAAGTCTACACTTTCTCACAAACCTTCCAATTGGTGTTATGCGATCATCCTTATCACCAGTACTAAGTCTGGCAACTCCATCCTTTTCAGCATCAATTCTCATTGAACGAAACTTTAATATCTTAAACTCTTTCCCATCCTTCGTAAGACGAGTCTGTTTATATAAAGCTGGACCATGATCATATAGTTTAATAACTATAGCAGTTATAAGCATAAAAGGCCAAAGTACAAGTATTCCTAGTAATGATACAAAAATATCAAATGCCCTTTTTACAAACGCATATTCAACATTTAGATTTCTTCTATTAACATATAAGACAGGTGCATCAAAAGTTTGTATATGTGTTGCATCTTGCATAATTACATCACCCACATGCGGAAGAAAAAAGCCTGGAATCCCTTCTTCTTTACAATACTTTAGGATTCCATTACGACATCTACTATTTACACCAGCGACAAAAATTGCATCATAATCAGCAAGTTGTTCTCTAAGTTCTGTAAATGTTCCATCATATTGAATTTCTTCAACGACCTTATAGATTCTAGAAACTGATTTACCCTTTATATTTCCAAATCTGTATTTGTCTAAATCATTACGATATATAAGTACCGTTCTTTTTGCAGGATTGTTTTTAAAGAAAATATATGTTGACGTATATGACCATGCAACATCTAGAATCAATTGAATTCCTAATAATATAAGAAGCATCAAAGGAGAATGGAATTGTTTCCAAGCTATTGTTGCGCCAACCCAAATGATTGCAACAGTAAATAGCTGGGCTAAGAATTGCCCAAATACAAGCATACGAATTCTAGCATATCCCAAAAGATAAGCATTATATGTTCTGTTAAATAGGATAAGCATAACCGCGTAACCTATTATTACATAATAATTATATCTATATCCATATCCAACAAACGTAATTTCGTTGTATCTAAACAATAACCAAAAGAAAAAGAACAATGCTATTGATACAGCATAGTGAATGAACTTCAATGCAAAGAGTTTTACGCTATTCAAATGATTATCATGTTTTACAATAGTACTATTATCCATCTTAATTATACTAATG
>AUXO014266560.1_pt1 | contig 12152 bp, 29 predicted proteins | sample 768731 | NCBI WGS metagenome assembly AUXO01 (sample SAMN02715735, study PRJNA202380) | gut metagenome | biome: sheep rumen | host: Ovis aries | place: New Zealand: Palmerston North | reverse complement strand
AGAGAACAATACAGAAAGTTAGAAGATATAGCAGAGATGAGTACTAACCCACAAGAAAAGAACATGATTACAAAAGTAGCACAAGCAGAAAAAGAAAACTATCACAACTTAAAACAAATGATGAACAAGTTTTAAGAAAGAGATATGCGAATTTACTATTAATAATAGACTTTACAAAATATATGTAGTAGATAAAATTGAAGGCAAAGTAAGTTATATAGGCAGAACTGATTACAATATACAAGATGTCTATATAGAACAAGGCACTAAAAAGCAAATGCTATTGACTTTAAAACATGAACTAATGCATATTTGGTTATATGAAAATGGTTATACAAATCAAGATTATGGTTGCTTTTCTTATGAAGAATTATGCGAATTTACTGCATTGAGTAACGATTTTATTAATAGAATAGTAAATAAAGCAAAATTTTTTTAGTTACGCAAAGTGGTGAGCTTCAAGGAGTTCGCCATTTTTTAATGAAAAAAATTTAAAACAAACAAAAAAACTTTTCTAAAAGTGTTGACACAGTCAAACAAAAGTATTATAATATATTTGAGTTAAAGGTAAGAGAAAAGAGCTAAATACCTAGAAACTTAAAACAAAAAAGGTAAAAGGAGATAAAAGTTATGAGAAAAGAAAAGATATTAGAAATTGGGCAAAGATTAGCAGAAGGTTGGGGAGGTTATTGTATAGGTTATAAACTAACTGATACAAAATGCATATTTATATGTAAAGAATATGATGAAGATTTTACAACAACTATTAGTAAAGAAGAATTAGAACAAAGACTTAACGGAACTTATAAAGAACCTACATTTGAAGAATTAGAAAAAATGGCTTATGCTTTATGCAAATAAAAAATAAAGGAGGTAATAGTTATGTATAATTTAAATGAAAGAAAAGGGAAAGAAGAAAGAATAAAAAAATTAAAAGAATTAATTATTAAAGTAGCAAGAAGAGAATTAACATTAGAAGATGAGCAAGAAATTATAAAATATTTAGGAGATATAAAACAAGATTTAGAAGGTCAATTATTTATGGAAGGATTAAATAAATAGGAGGCAATAGTTATGAAATATGAAGTAATTATGGTAGGTTATACAGAATTTGATGACATTATTGTAGGAGAGGCAAATACTTGGAATGAGGCAGTAACAATTTTAAAACAAAGGAAAGAAGAAAAGGATTATTTCTATTATGCAATAAAAATAATTAATAAACTAAAAACAACATATTTAGAACAAGATTTTCAAAATGAAAATGTGTGGAAAAAATTATTTAGATAAGGAGATAAATAGTTATGAGTAGATATGAAACATTTAAAGTAGTTATGAAGGATGGTAGTTATGTACCTTATTTTTGTAAGAAGGAAGAGTTATTAAACTATATGACAGTAAGACATTATAGAGATTGCGACCACATAGAAATATGGAACAGAGATAGCGACAAAACAAAACATAGAATAATAAGAAAAGAAGATTTGAAATAGGAGGTAAAAAATATGAATAAAGAATTAATAAATGATGCAATTAATTATTTTAATAGCTTAAAAAATCAATATGGGGTTGAAAATGCGTTTGAAGATACTGTTTGTGAATATCCATTAAACGAAGAAGAAATACGCGAATTAATGAGTAGATTAATTAAAAAAGATAACACTTTAGAAAAACCTATAAATAACACATTTATATGGTTAAAAAATAATTTTTAGGAGGTATAAAAATATGAAAAAGTTAGGAATAAGAATTTTAGCAAATGCAGGATATGGAATGGACCAAGTAAAAAGTATCACATTAGGAGAATTAAAAGAATTAGTTGATGAATTATTTGAACAATATGATGAGGATACAGAAATAGTAACAATTGACAGTGGTAATGTATATGGTGCAAAATATGGAAGAATTTATGGCAGTATAGTTGAAGACGAAAATGATGATGAAGAAGATGAAGAATAATAAGGAGGAATACAAAAGATGAATATAGGAAGTGCATTTATATTAATGGTTGAATATTTTAAATTTCAATTTATTGAATTAGGCAGATTGTTTTTAATAGTATTATTAATACATCAATTAATATATTGGATTACTGGGGTTAGCTTACTTAATGAATTAATAAAAGCAACAAAAAAAGAATTAAGAAGATAGGAGGAAAAGTTATGAGCGATTACACAGATGAATTAAGAGATAAGATTGATACTCTTACAGAAGGTGTAGATTATGTAAAAGAAGCAATAGAAGACTTTAAGAAATACGACAAAGACTTGGCAGATGAATTGTTTGATAAGATAGCTGGTTATGATGATTACATAAGTGAATTACTAGATGAATTAGAAGAACTTGAACGTGAAGAATATGAGCAAGAGATGAAAGAACGCAACAGAGAATATGATGCAGGGAGGTTACAGCCATGGGAGATGTAAATGCAAGAATAGTAGAAGTAAGAAATAATCTTGAAAGCTTAATTGAATTAAATGAAACTATGCATGACAGAAAGATAACAGTAGAAATAATAAGATTAAAAAGATTATTAAAAAAATTAGAGGAGGAAAACTAATATGGAGTACAAAAAACTAGAAGAGATTAATCAAAATCTAAAAACAGTAGACATCAAAGGTAAAGACTATGTAGAAGTAAATGAAAGGCTAAAGGCTTTTTGGTCTTTATGTGAAGAAGGCAGAATAAAAACAGAAATATACAAATTAGAGAATGGCGTGTGTACCATTAAAGCAAGTGTATATGAAAATAAAAATGATACAGAACCTAGAGCAACTGGAATAGCTTACGAAAAAGAAGGAAGTACATTTATTAACAAGACAAGTTTTATTGAAAACTGTGAAACATCTGCAATAGGTAGAGCTTTAGGAAATGCTGGAATTGGAATTAATACATCAATAGCCAGTGCTGATGAAGTAACAAATGCTATAGAAAATCAAAAGAAAATAACTGCACCAATGATAGATGCATTGAAAGAATTAATAAAGACTAAAAATATAGGTACTGCAAGAGTTGTAGAAATACTAAATGATTATGGTTACAAGAAATTAGCTGATATAACAATGGGCGATGTAACATATATAAGAAATATTTTAGCAAGGGAGTAGAAGGAAATGGCACTAATTGATTATAAGAACATAAATTTAGATTTGATATTAGCATTAAATAAATGTGGCTTTGCATGTGAATGTGATGCAGATGAACAAGGAATGAATTTAAGATATGAGGAGATATAATTATGGACTTATGGCAAGAGATACAAGAGAAACAAAAGTATTTAGATAAAGCGATAAAAACTTTAGCCGATAATGGAAAAGATTTAGCAGAAAAGGAAAGAGCATATAAGATAGCAGTAAATAAGAAAGCATTGGAATTAAGAGCGGAAGATATGCCAGTAACATTAATTAATCAAGTGATATATGGCTTTGAAGATATAGCAGAGTTAAGATTTGCACGAGATACTGCACAAGTAACTTACAATGCTAATCTTGAATACATCAATGTAATTAAGCTAATGTTAAGAATATTGGAAAACCAATTAGGAAGAGAATATGGAAATAGTAAATAGGAGGTAATTATGGTAAAAAGTGAGGAAGGTAAAGTTCATATAAAAGGAAGTATTGCAGAATTATTAACAGACCTTACATTAATAATCAAAGCTTTTAGAGCAGAAGATTGGTTCACTGAAGAAATGCTAGAAGACTGTATAGAGAATAGTAAACTTAATGAGGAACAAATGACTGAAAAGTTTCAAGATACACTTATGCAAAAGCTATTAGAAAAACTTCAAGATTTGGATGATAATAGAAAGGAAGATTAATTATGAATGTGTATACAATTAATGATTTAAAAAAGCTATGTGATAAAGCAGTTAAAGAGGGTTTAGGTAATAAGAAAATCTTGTTAAGTGATGATGATGAGGGCAATGGATATCATATAATGCTTTATGGTTTTACACCAGTTGAAGATGTTGAGTTTAGTTGTATGGATATACAAGAGATATTGCCTAGTGGCGAAAACAAAAAAGATTATATTATATTGGGGTAAAAAGTTATGTATAAATATTGCACATATCTATACCCTAGAAAGAAACAAAATACAGTTTATTTCTATTGCAAATATAAAAGAGGTATAATTTTATTAGATGAATGCAAAAGTTGTTTAAAAAGGCAAATAAACAAAAATAAAGGCATAAGGAAAAGAAGTACTAACAGAATAACAGTTAGCAAAGATACATATAACCAAGTAATAGAAAGGGACAAGCATACTTGTAGATTATTAGATGGTACTTGTGATGGATGGCTAGAATTACATCATATAGTGTATAGAAGTGAAGACAAGTCATTAATAGATGAACCAAGCAACTGTATAATGTTATGCACTAAACATCATAAACAAGTACATACTAATAAACATTATTGGCAACCAATACTTTTGGAAAAAGTAAAATAATTTTTCAAAAAGTGTTGACAGAGTAAAACTTTTAAATTAAAATAAATAATGAAAGGAGGAATATAAATGGCAAAAGAAGACAATATAGGTGCACTTTGGAGAAGAGAAAACAAAAATGGTGATGAGTTCTTTAGTGGAGTATTAGACAACGAAGATGGAACAAAGACGAAAATAGTAGTATTTAAAAATGGCTATAAGAATAAAGATACACAACCAGATTATATGGTGCTACGCAGTAAAGATAAACAAGATGATTTCAACTTCAACGAACCAACATTTGATGATGACGATTTACCATTTTAGAAGGAGGTGAAGAAATGACAAGGATGTATAAGATAAAACCAGGAATGAAAGAATACCTAAAGAGTAATGGAATTAAATTTAATGAACTAGCAAAGAAAGTAGGAATAAACAGATGTTACATGAGCGAGATAATGAATGGCAGAAGAAAAACAATATCCAAGACAGTAGCATTTGGTATTGCTAAAGCAGTATCTCCACAATTAGAGATACAAGATTTATTTAATATATACGAGGAATAGGTGTTATGGTAAATGAAAGATAGCTTTATATTATACACAGAGCAAAAAGAAATCTTTGATAAATTAACAAATGCAGAGGCACGGAGAATTAATCAAAACAATTTATCAGTATGTAGCAACTGGAGAAATTAGAAAGTGTAAAGAAAAAATTGCAATAGCTTTTATACCGATAAAACAACAGCTTGATAGAAACGAAGCAAAATGGCAAGAAATAAAGAAGAAAAGAAGTCAAGCTGGAAAAATAGGTATGGCTAAAAGGTGGAATAGCGATACTATAACAAATGTTACAGATGTTATAACTGATATAACAAATGATAACAAAAGATATCAAATGATAACAAAAGATAACAAAGGATATCAAAACATAACAAAAATAACTGTTAATGATAATGTAAATGTAAATGATAATGTTAATGTTATTTATTTTACAAATAAAATAAATAGTATTACTGTTCCGTTGAAATTAAATGAAAAACTAAAATTAATTAGAGAATTAAAACAAGATGAAAAGTATAAGGAATTAACACAGGAAGAAGAAAAATATATAACAGATTATATTTTAAGAAAATAAGAAAAGAGGTAAACAAATATGGAAGATGAAATAGAAGTAGGAGATTTAGTAGAAATAAAAAGTTTAGAAGAGTTAGAAAGAGATGCAGTTTATGAAACAAGTTTTGGAGACCTTGAATTTAATTGTGGTTGCTCTTTTGTTACAGGTATGCGTTGGTTATGCGGTGAAAAAGCAATAGTAACAGGACTTGATGATAGAGTATATATAGAGTTTATAAGAGAAAAATATTTGAGACAACAGCCACGTGATAGACATTGGTCATATATAAGACAATTCTTTAAAATAGTAGAAAAAGGTTATAAACAAAGAATTGATAGAGAAAAAGCAGAAAGAATAAAACAAGCTAAAGAAAATGCAGAAGAAAAAGCTGTTAAAACAATAAATAAAGAAGAACTTATAGCAGAAATGAAATCAAAAGTAGATATTAAGAAAGTTAAAAAGATATTATCATTATGTTTTATGATGCCACAGAAAAATTTGCTTGGAATAGACAAATTATTAGACCAATGGGCAGAGAATAAATACAAATTATATGACATATTAGGAAGAACATTAAGATTAAGCAAAGAGATAGAATATGATGCAGACGCAAGCGATTGGCTTGAGAAAAGAGCAGAGATTATGAGAGCATTTCCAGGAACCTATGGAATACTAACTAACCTAGATTGGACATGCTTTAAAGATAATGAATACAGAACTTTTAGTAATGACTTTGAAAGAAATTACATGCCACAAGCTAAACAAGGAATGAAACTAACAAGATTTATTTCTATGGCATTCAAGAACCCAGCATTAGATACTTTATTATCGCAGAAGATAGATGAAACAAAAATAAAAGGAGTAATTACTATTTCAATTGACCCTATTGATTATCTCTTAATGTCAATTAATAGAAGTGGTTGGCAAAGTTGCCATAGCTTAAATGAAGGTAGAGGAAGAGAATTTGGTTGTTATTCTGGCGGAGTATTTAGCTACATGACAGATAGTGCAACAGCTATATCTTATAGACATAGCCCACAAGAAGTAGAATATACAATAAACAATGGAAGATTTACAGAGTATAGTAAGAATTGGAGAGAATGTATATATATTGACAGTGAAACAGGAAACTTTGTAGCAAGTAGGCAATATCCTAGACAAGATGTTGTTATAGCCAAATCAGTAAGAGAATTACTAGAGGAACAAATATCGCAATATTTTAATACTCAAAACTTATGGAAAGTTATAAGCGACAGAACAACAATAAGAAAGTATATGGCTAATTACGATATGGAAATGGGAGATTTATGCCAAGATATAGATGACAGTTGTGCATTACATTATAATGATATATGGTATGGTTATGAAGGAAAAATCGTATATAACAAAGCAAAAGAGAACCTAGAAGAAACTGCTATATGGGTAGGTAATAGCCCAATATGTCCAATATGTGGTGAAAGAGAAATAGAAGAACATAGCAGACCTTGTTGCGAACACTGTTATTATGATATGTAGGAAAGGAGGTAGAGATGGTAAACATTAGAGAATTATTGAATAAGAAACAAGATGATTTGTTAAAATATCTTGTGTGTAGGCTAGAAGAAAGAGGGTATAAAGATAAGATATACTTCACGAAAGATTACATAATTGCTAAAGGAGATATACCAGTGCTATTAGTAGCACACCTAGATACAGTACATAAAGATTTGCCTACAATATATTTTGACCAAGAAAAGAGAGTACTATGGTCACCACAAGGCATAGGCGGAGATGACAGGTGCGGTGTATATGCAATACTAAACATTATTGAAACTTGTAAACCTTATGTATTATTCACAACAGATGAAGAGATAGGTGGCGTTGGTGCAGAGAAGTTTACGAAAGAAGTTGATTTAAAGAATGAAATTAATTTTGCTATAGAGATAGACAGAAGAGGACTTAATCAAGCTGTATTCTATAATTGTGGTAATACAGAGTTTCAAGATTTCATATTGAGCTATGGTTTTGATGAAGAATTTGGGAGCTTTAGTGATATATCAGTTTTGTCTCCAGCTTATGACTTCGCATCAGTGAATTTATCTGCAGGATACTATAATGAGCATACTAATTATGAATACATAGTACTAGACCATTTGGAATATACAATAGCAGTAGTGAAGAGAATATTACAAGATGAAAGAGTGAATACATTCTATGAATATAAAGAGCTGAAATACTACACAAGATATGATGAAGAATATTGGAAAAAGTATTATGAAAGCTTTAAGAAAGAAGATAAGAAAGAAGAAAAAAAAGAAACCGAAAAAGTAAAAGAGAGTAATATAACTGGACTAGAACAAGAGACAATTATGATGGAAAATGACTGGTATAATTGTGATGAAAAAGAATGGAAAGAAAAATATGGCTATGATAAGCCAAAGTATATAGAAGATATATACTATAATGATTATTATTAAAGAGAGGTAAAAAAGATGAAAAGTTTTGGAGAAAAATTGAAACAAGCCATGCTTGTAAGGGGCATGACGCAGACAGATTTAAGTAAAGAGACTGGAATACATCAAAGTTTGATTTCGTATTATTGCGCAGACAAAGTAGAGCCGAGAGAAGATACTGTAGATAAGTTAATTCAAGCCCTAGATTTAGATAAAAATTATTTTAATGATGATAAGGTTGAAGATGTGCCATCGCCAACAGATGACCTAGTAGACTTTAAAGACCTTATAAAACCAAAAGAAACAAAAGACGATGACTTAAAAGAAAAATATTATGTAGAAGTAACAAAAGACATTAAAAAATCTTTTAAAGAGGAAGGTTTGACAGATGATTATTTAAAATTTAATGTCAAAGATTTTGTTGAAACCTTTATGAGCTTATTTGAAGATAATAATTATATAGCAGACGCAAAGAAAGCAGAGATAATATTTAATAAAACAAGTATAGATTATCTACATTCAATTGAGAATACAGATTGGAACTTTGAGAAAATGCAAGATGCAATGTATAGAGAAAAAGCACTATTAGAGATAAGAAGACCAACAAAAGATATAATATATTATTGTAAGATGATACAACCAATTATTGATTATTTAAAGCAAGACGCAGATTTTATTAAATTGTTAGAGCTAACAAAGGAATATCTAGACAATAAAGATGAAAAATTTTATATACCAAAGCAGTCTAATATTGTTAAGATGACAAGAGAACCTTATAAGAAATATGCATGCAGTGTTAGTTGCTACAATTTATATGGTAACAAATCAGTACAAGTGCTTAATAAGGAGGGCGGTATATGGGCAAAGAATAAAGAAGACGCAAAAGAAAGATTTAAGAATTGGCTTAATACAACATTTGACACAGTCACATATAAAGAGAAAGATATTATAATAGAGGAAACAGAATAGGAGGTAAGAAGTTATGAAATATTACACAGTAAGCGATATTATTGAAGAACTAAAAAAAGAAGGAATAACTGAAAATAGTGTAGGTGAGGCAATTTCACGCAGTCAAGTACACTACTTTAAGGAAAAGCTGGGGATAAAGCCAGTTAATAAACAAAAATCTTATAGAGGTAGGGGAAATAAGCAAAAGTTTGCTCAAGAAGATGCATACAAAATAATGCAAGAAATTATTCTTAACAGTACAGAAAACAAAAGCGAACCAGAAGTAACAGAGAGAAAAAACTTGAACGGAGATATGGTTAGCTTTACAGATATTGCAAAAAAAATAGCAAAAAATAAAGGCAGAACAAGAAATGGAAAGAAAGTAACAGCAAAACATATATATGACTATATAAGAATTAGACCAGAGTGGAAAAACATAAAGAAAATAAAAATACATAAGAAAACTTATATTGCACCAGGAATTGCTAATGAGATAATAGAGCACTATTCTCCTACAAGCCCAACACCAATTAAAGTAATAAAACTAAAAAAAGAAACTAAAGACATACAGATAGCAACATTGAAAGAAGAAAATGTAAATTTGAAATTAGAAGTAGAACATTATGCTAAATATGCGAATAATCTTAAAGAAGAAAAAAATAAGTATCAACAATTATATCAAGAATTACAAAACTGGAAAGATAACCTAGATGAACATAGATTTCTATTTTGGAAATATTGGAGGTAAAGAGTTATGAATAAGACACAAAAAGTATTAGAACATTTACAGGAAAAAGGGAGTATCACAAGCTGGGAAGCAATAAAAGAATATGGAGCAACAAGATTAAGTGCAATAGTATTTAATTTAAGAGATAAAGGCTATGAAATAGATACCAACATGGAGGAGTTTACAGATAGATACGGAGATAAAAGCAGATTTGCTAAATATATCTACAGAGGAGAAAAATGATGTTAGTTGTATTAAAAATAATTTTAGGCTTAATGTTATTAGCAACAGTGTTAGGAATAATAGCATTCATATTGTTTGTAGTTAATGCAATAATAGAATTGATTAAGGAATTGAGCAAAAAATGGTAGAAGGAATATGTAGAACTTGTTTAGGGTGCAACCGATTGGAAGATTTTACTTTTAGAGGAACAAAAGAGTGTAGAAATTATATAAGAGGTGTACAAATAAATGAGTTCAAACAAAAGTGCAAAGGAAGAATTGATTAGAAGATATGGAGCAAAATGTTTCATAGAAAGGCTAAAATTGAGAGACACAAGTGGCTTAAGATACACAGGAACAGGGCAACGCAAGAAGATGAAGATGTTAACATACCACCACATTAAGATGAAGAGTAAAGGTGGAAAGGCAACTGTGGAGAACGGAGCATTACTTTCTGCAGAGAACCACGCATGGTTTCACCAACAAGATAAATTAGAGCAAGAACGCATGAACAATGCTTTTCAAGAATTAAAAAGGAATATAGATAATAACTATGAAGAATGTACAGTAGAACTTGTCCCAGAAGAAGAAATAGAATTACCAGTAGATTTGAACGTAATTACCGCAAATTTTGAAAAAGATAGTGAAGGCAAGATAAGTATTGCTCCGCAGAAAAAAGCCAAAAAAAAGTACAACAGAGCAAAGCAAAAAAGGAAAACTAAAAAGATGATAAAGAGGTATTATGGAGAAAGATAAAGAGTTTATAAATATTAAAGGTTTTGAAACTTATAGCATTAATAAATATGGAGAAATAAAAAGAGATAATAAGTTATTGAAATTGCAAAAGAGTAAAAGTGGTTATTTACAAGTATTACTTTGGAAAAATGGTAAGCCATACAGTAAAAGAATACATAGACTTGTAGCTGAAACTTTTTTAGATAAAGTAGAAGGTAAAGACATAGTAAATCATAAAGACGGAAATATTTTAAATAATAATGCAGATAATTTAGAGTGGGTAACTGTTAAAGAAAATACACAACACGCATTTAATAAACTGTATAGAAAAATTGGTTTTAGAGTAATTGATAACAAAGGAAATATCTATGATAGTTATAGAGATGCAGAAAGGAAAACTGGTATTAGTGCAAATACTGTAAAAAATGACTGTATAGGCAAAACTAAAGGAGTTTTAAAAAATGGTGGAAAACCTAATAGACCACGTTTTAGTTTTTTGACATTAGAGGCACATAAAATAGAATTAGTAAAAAGGTGAGATATTATGGAGAAAGATAAAATAGAAGTAGGAGAATATATAAGAACTAAAGATGGACATTTTGATAAAATAGTTATAGCGGAAAATGAAGATAATATGTATGCAGGAGAAAGTAATCCTCAATATTTAGACTATACTTTAGAAGACATAAAAGTACATAGTAAAAACATAATAGACTTAATAGAAGAAGATGACTATGTAAATGAAATGCTTATAACAAAAATTAAAGAAGATGGAAGTGGAAGATATATAGTAGATATTTGTAACAATGTATATAGAAATAAGGATATAGAAACCATAGTAACAAAAGAACAATTTAAAGAAATGGAGTATAGAGTATGACTTTTGAAATAAATGGAACAGAATGGGAAATAATAATAGTCAGTGAAGATAAGATGAATAATGAACAAAAGAATGATTACACATTAGGATTAACAATATATTCAAAACAAGAAGTATGGTTATTGGAAGGACAGTCAAACATAATAAAAACCTTAAAGCATGAATTAACACATGTTTGGTTATTTGAATACGGACATAATGCACAAGAAAAAGAGTTTAACCATGAAGATATTTGTGAAATTGTGGCAAGTAGTAACAATTTTATCAATGATGTTATTACAAAATTTAAAAAGGAGTATAGAGTATGACAGAAGAAGAAAAGAAAATAAAAAATGTACAAGAAATGTTTGAAGATATACCAATTAAAGATATTGAAAGCCAAAGTATTACAATATATGGAACTGCAATTTTAGATGTAATTGAAGTATTAAATTTAATAGAAAAGCAAGAAAAAGAAATAGAAGTATTAAGGGAAGAAAATTTTGATACAGTATATATGCAAGCAACAGCTGACTATAAAAGCAAAATAAAAGAAATACTTAAAATAGAAGGCAATGTAGATATAGAGTTTTACTTAAAGCACCTAGTAGCAGAAAATAATAGACTAGAAGATATAGAAGATGATAGGGACTGCAATTATGTAAGTAAAGATAAAATAAGAGAAA
>AUXO014181145.1_pt1 | contig 12154 bp, 12 predicted proteins | sample 768731 | NCBI WGS metagenome assembly AUXO01 (sample SAMN02715735, study PRJNA202380) | gut metagenome | biome: sheep rumen | host: Ovis aries | place: New Zealand: Palmerston North | reverse complement strand
AGGGTTCTTCCGTCCCAATATAAAAGATTGTAAGGGTAGTGGTTGCTATATGCGGTGCTGAAACTTGCCGCTTTCTTCATAGCGTTTACCCAATCATTCTGGCTGTTAAATACAATTCTACTCATTCTTTTCCTCCTCATGCGAACTATCATCGTTGTTTTCGTTATCAGACTCGGGACGATTCATAAAATCTTTATCAAGTGTCTCGAGCCAAGATGTAAGATTTACTTCGCTCATACCTTTACCTCCGTGTTTTAGGCAATAAAAAATAGAGCCAAACAGCTCTATAAAAACATGCAATATTTAAATATCATCCGTCAGACTATCTCCATCTCCTCGTCCTGAGCCTCTTGATCATATGCATTATTTATTATCCAATCCCATAGGGGCGTCAGGGTCGTTAGATATACAGAGTATATGAAGAGGGGTGTCTGACTCTACACTCCACATATTAAGCGAGCACGCATACGCATCTGTAATAGTAGGATCATAACCTAGGGCAACAACGTCTATCTTTCGGAGTTCATACCCAGTATTATCGTATTTTTTATAGTAAAATAAACAACCGCTAAGAAGACCATCTTCTATTTCGTTGAATGATTTACCGATGTTATCAGATGTTGTGCCTAGATCCAATTCTATTGCATTTGTTCGGCTGATACCGTCCTCAATATTGTTTAGCTTTTCAGAAGTAATGACATCACCAGTTTTCCATTGTGTTTTTATATAACTCATACCTGCCTCCTATCCAGCAATTGCAGTTCCGACAACCGCACTTCCTACTAGACTGTCTCCATCTCCGCCAGACTGACTTTCAGTTGCTTCATCGTCAACTTCAATTACATAATACCATCTGTTATCATAGAACTCTTTGTCAATAATTTTGCCAAGAGGATCGTATGGATCTTCCTCCAAAATTTCTAAACCAGTACCGTTGGTTATAACTAATTTACCTACATCTGGTTCTCCAGATGTAATTAGTTCATCTGTTACAGAGAAAATGTCTCCTTTGGAGATAGCGTATCCTCTCACAATAGATCCTGGTTTATTATAATGTGATCCAATACTATCACCGACTAAGAAATCATTCATTTCTGGCGAGCCAATTACAACAAGTTTATTTAAAGGAGTGCCTGGTAGTGCAGGTTTAATGGAATATATTTCTCTGTATTTTTTGCCTCTACCAATTTGTGTTTCATATTCAATTAATTCTCCAAGCCTAACTATACTACCGTTATCGAGTTCAAGTGTGTCTGGAAGTTTTACAGATACAATATTAGTTCTTGTATCTACTGACTTCATCTTGTCTGTTCTTAAAATTGCGTGTTTCATATATATCACCTCGTACCTTATACGATTTCCCAATCTCTGATTTCTTCGTAAATATCCTCCACGAAACTGTTGCCTTTACGCCATACATAAGCCTCGTACAGATAGTCCATATTTTGACGTTCAAATCTTGGAATCTTTCGTCCTTCCTTATACTTTAAATAAGTGTTAAGTATATGTGTGCGTAAAAGGCATTTAATAGCCTCGTTATCAGATTTGTTATATTCGATTGATTTTCGAATTGGTTTTGCAATGGCAATAATTAATGCAAGTATTGCCATAACTCCGTTACATAACGTAACAATTAATGTAAATGTGGGCATCTTTTCTCACCTCTATGCTTGTATAATCTTTTCTTATAATACTTCGGCCTTTTATTTCGTTTAGCCCTACATCCTCAATATTTCATCGTCCTTTAACTCATTACGCGAAAGCCTCGACATAAACTTCGAGACTCCCGCGTACATCTATTGCGGAAAGCAGTATACGCCTCTCCGCCTAATAACATGCCTTGCGCACGTTATTGGTGAAATTATAAACACAAAATGGGGATATAAGATGAATCAACAGTGTTTAATTTGTCGTAATTCATAGGAATATACATCGTCTTCACCAATTTAATGTAGTATTAATGACCAGAATTAACATAAATAATGTTGGAATCTGGATCTGTTGTAATGAATTCCTCACCTGTAATTGTGCTACCTATATCCTCAACATTATATTTTAAACCATAACTTGTTGTACCATCTTCAGTTGCTTCCCATATGGTTAATACTTGAAAATTACCATATAGGTTTTCTGTTTCAGAAGGATACGAAGCAATAATATTTTTAGAACTTAAATATGCGTTTTTAATCTCATTAAAAGTAATGTTGAAGTCAATAGTATATCCATCTGGATTTTCGGTACAAGTTGGCTCAGTGATTAAAGCGCCACCGTCACCTCCGGAACTTGCTATTCCATTTTCAATATTATTTAATTTATCTGCTGTTATCGTATCGCCAGTTTTCCAATTTGTTTTTATGTAAGCCATATGTCCTACTCCAATATAAATAAAACTATGCTTTTATATATTGTCGTTATATGGCACTTCGTATGTCATGGCTCTTGCGCTATCAGTAATTCCATCTGTCGTTGGGTCAACAATAATTCCAAGGATAGCGAGCAGGTCGATTAATCCAAGCGCAATTTTAATAATCATATCCTGGTCAAATTTTGGAACAATACCGATCGTATCTAATACCATATAAACAAAAGATATAACTGCTAGAACCATCGTAACTAAAGTTGTTTTATTTTTAAGTCTTAACTTTAAATTAATCATTACTAAATTTATCCTTCCTTTATAAAAACCTGTTATATATATTGCATTTATTTAAACTATTCAATTACTGCTTTATAATTTGTTGAATTATTAAACACAGATGCAAGATCTGTTTGTATGACCCAACTTCCATTTACCTTTTTATAAACTTTGTTAGCTTCTCTCCATGATCCGCTAACTTTAAAAAACAAATGTTGTGAGATTCCACACTTAACTACGATTGTGTGCTGCGCAGTAACATTTGTTAACTCATATACATAATTAACAATCTTCTTACCAGATTTGTCTGTAGCTTCTTCGTACTGAAGAAGGTTGGTTTTATCAACATTGTTATCAGTTAATGTTACTTTTGCATTCGCATCATCAGGAACAATCAACAAACGATAATCGTAACCAGCCAACAACACGCTTTGACCGTCTGGGTAAAGTTTTATGTTTGATCCGCTAGACGTTACGAAATAGTATTCAACGTCACCAAAAATAAATACGAGGCTATGTTTTTGTGCAATATTATTTAAAGTATATGTATAGGATCCTCCGGCCGAAGAGGCCTCAACACTTGTTACTTTCCACTGGAGACTGTCATTTCCATCATCAGACGCGTCGTCCTTGCCATATTTTATATCGATATAGTGTTGTCCGGCCGGGACTTCGTATGTAATTGTTTGTTGACTTGCGCTGTTCGAACACATCGCAAGTTGATAATTAGACGTACTATCAGAAGGGACAGAACCTCCGCTAGATGCAGTCAGTCCATCTGTAGATACTGTAGTATCTAATTTTCCAAACAGACCATAATCATAATTGGCTTCCGCATAATTAATATAGGTGATAGTAACTAAACAATCACTTTCAAAGTCCATATTTAATCTAGCAACTGATGCAGATTTACTTACACCATTGTTTGTGGATACATAATATCCACTAGAGCTATTAAGATTAAAACCATAGTCAGCACCAGATACCTTGGGCGTAATCGTGTATGTATTAGACGGAGGTAAATGAACCAGCTGATCTGAAATATCAACGCCATTGTCAAGAGCTAATGTCAACTTAGGATCGAGCGGTTCGATTGTCACTACATGATCTGTCCCCTCCTGAACTCTCTCTGTTCCTGTACCAGGAGTTGTTTTGGCGTTAATACTTGAGATTGTGATAGGATAATAAGTGTAATCAGGATCTTCATCTGGCGGTATAAATGGCCCGGATTCATCAATAAGAATCGTGTGATCGACGCCAATGTTTGTTATCGTGTAAGTCCAATAATATAAGTTTCCGGTTGACGGAACATCATATGTTACTGACCAAGTAACACCGCAGACGAGTCCTCCATAATATCCAACGGTGTGTCTTAACTTCGCATTTTGAAGTTCTGATCTAGTCCAGCTTCCTGTATTCTCTAAGGTATGCGTTTCATTTGAAGTGCTGGAAAATTCGTAGTACTCACCCTTTGCAGACGATCCAGAATAAGCTTGTACTCGTGATACATAAGTACTACTCACAGTCGAACTTTCTCGATGACCGTTTACCGTAATACTGACATTTGTTATTGTCGCATTTTCAGGGATATCACTAAAGTCGAACGAATACTCTGTATATCCATTTTCATTTCTGGAAGCGTACATATTACTAGACGAACTATATGGATCTTCCGCGCTATGTCCAATGCAATATGCGGCATATTGTTCACCGCTCTGTATGCCAGAAGTTGTGTAAGACTCAGGATATTTTTCTAGTTCTCCACCAGTCGGCAATAGATGTTGCTCTAATTGTTCCGTAATATCCGTGTCGTTATCAGTAACTAACAAGCCTGTTAAATCTTTTGCATCGATTCTTACAATGGCTGTTTCTCCCGCCATTAGTTCCTGAGTTGAAGGAGATGCGGTAGCGCTACTCACTGTCGATGTTGCTGTTACTGTGTAAGCAATTCCGCTAATGGAATAGTTAATCGTTAGATCAGCACCATAAAAATATAAGTATGCAGCTCTATTAGTGTTGCTCGTACCTCTCGTTCCGGTAAGTCTTACCTGAATATTGTCAAGCTCTGATCTCGTCCAACTTCCTGTGTTGCTGATTGATCGAGCAGTGGCAGAAGTGGAAGCAGCAGAAGTTGATCTGCCTTTCGCGGTCGATCCAGAATATAACTGGATCGTAGATGATGTCAGATATGAGGTCGAACTTACTCTTGATTTGACTGTGCAAGAAACAGAATCAATCGTTGCTTCTTCTGGCACGCCAGAAACGTTAAATGTGTACGAAATATAAGATGCCGCTCCAGAGCCCGTTCTGCAAGTAATATAAGCATAATCGGTAGAGCTTGAGCTATCATAACCATTACTAATTGGATAACTACTACTTACGCTCGAATAACTTGAATTAGAGCTATCGTAGTCAGATGGGTAGATTGTTACACTATCTTGCACATCAATTTGTCTTGACATATGTACTCCTTTTAACTCTGTAAGTAGATATCTCCGTCTTTACCAAGAGAAGTGCTTGGTTCAGACGTTCCTGTGTAATATGTAATGAACTCTAAGGTTCCCTGAGTTCTTACACCATCTCTTCCGTAAAAATAACTACCACTGCTAACGTCGGACGCTAGAGCAGTGGTATCAGTTAAATCGATAATAACATTATTCCCAAATATAACTTTATTCTCTGCCAACCATAATCACCTACCCTATTGTAACCGTGGTGCCATATGCGTTAGCTGTTTCAGTATATGGAATTGCAGCTATTGTAACCTGAGAAAGGTAATCATATCCGTCGTCAGGTAAAACCGTCTGCTGAAATGTCATTGGAGTAGCACTCTTAGCCTGAGCTGTGATTGCTTCACCAGTATACGTTCCCTCTACACCAAGTATCTCAACGCCACTCTTAATATTTGCAGCAATTATTTTTGCCTGTTCCGTTGAAGAGATTTGTACAGTACCAGACCCATCATGATAGCCGTTTGGTACGGTGTATACTCCATCTTTCGTTGAAATTGTCCCTGATACAGCTCCGTTATTGGTCATATCACCAGTAACTTTAGAACCATTTGCATATGCAGTTCTGCCGGAGAGAATCTCTGCTGCGACAGCATTTGCGTCGGAAGTATCTGCATCGTATGTGTTCGTTCCTTCGGTCTTAACACCGTCTTTGCCGTAAAAATACTTGCCAGATGCTACGTCAGCGGCAACAGCTGTAGCATCTGTTAAGTCAATCAATACATTGCCGCCGTAAATAATTTTATTCTTTGCCATTTTAAATCTCCGATCCTATATAAATTGTTTCACCAAAATCATTGTGAGTTTCGAAGTATGCTATCTTTTTTACAGTGACGTCGCGCTTCATTACTTTATTATTTGTATTAAGAACTACATCATTCTTGGTATGCGGATCGACTACATAAGGGCCATCATACTCGTCTGCATCATGAATAACATTAATTAAAATTGATTCGTCTATAATGACGTCAACGGTCGTATCGTCCGTCATTGCAACATCAACAATATTGTCATTCTCAGTTCCGTCAGGTACTACATTTTGTATAACGGACTCAGCGATAGCTACGTCTTCGACAAAGTTATCGCTTGCTATAGAAATATTAGCAACTTCGTTTTCTACGCTAATGTCTTTAGTTAAATCGCATAACGACCCGCATTTGATAGGGCAGCTTTTCATATCTAGATATTTTTTGTAATGATTATACATTTCATAACTCCAAGATTTCGTCCTTTAAATTATTATAAGTTTTAATATTTAATATATTCGAGCATGCCCTATCAAGCTCGTCGTTTTCGTTCCGAAAAAGCCAGTTAAGCTGTACTAAGGCAATTCCTTCTGGAAAACTTAAGGACTCTTCTTGTGTTAATCTTACTTTTACAACGCCATCTTCGAAAACAAGGTCGTCATTAGTTTTAGTTATTATTTCTCTGCCACTTTTTTTAGAAAATGTTATGTATACTTTTTCCATTTGTGACAAATCGAGATCTTCTGGCGTTTTAAATGTATACGTGGGAGTAGTTCCTCTATACATTCGTCCCCCTCCTTTGACGTGTTTTGTTATTTAGTAATATAAAAAATATTTATTTCTATTCATTCCTGATTAATTCTATTTCCGCGTCAGTTAAGCTTACAAACCGGGATGAAAACGCACTCCAATATTTTGCCGATATATATGCATCATATAAACTTTGCGGAACAAATATACTGCCGTAAGTTCCACTCTTTGGTGATACGTAAGGAGTTGAAGAGAATACGTTACTGCCACCTAGGCTAGCTACAATGCTTCCTAATAAATATAAGCTTTTAAGTACGTAACAGTGAGAAAACGCGTAATTCCCTATATAACTTACAGCTGGAAAACTTGCAGTCGTTAATTCTATACAATAAGTAAATGCGTAAGACGATATTGACGTAGTCGCCGGAAGATTAATCGACGCTAATGAAGAACAAGATGCAAACGCGTATTGACCAACAAGACTTGCTTCTGGTAAATTAACAGACGTCAGGTGAAAGCAACGATTAAACATATAATACGTAACTTTTTCAACAATCGGGAGATTTGCAAATGTTAAAGTATTACAATTGTAGAACGCATATTGACCTGCATAACTCGCAATTGGAAAATTGATGCTCGTTAATTTTTGACAAAAGCCAAATGCGTTGTCTCCTATGTAGGTTGCGCTTGGCATATTAATGCTTTCGATAGCACATGAATTAAATGCGGAATTACCAATATAAGCTACGTTTATGGCATTAATGTTGGATAGCGATGTGCAGTAAGAAAAAGCCGCGTTACCTATGCTTGTCGCTTTAGGTATGTTGACGTTTTCCAGACTCCTATCATTTTCAAAAGCGCATGAATAAATAGTTGTGGCGTTAGGAAGATTTACGTCAGTCAAATTTGCGCAATTAGAAAAGGCGCCGTATCCGACATAGTTGATATTCGAAAAATCTACCGATATAAATCCGCAATTGCTAAAAACCCACGATTCTATGCTACTTATTTTTGGAATATAAATACTTTTTAAATTATAACAATACCCAAACGCCGAATCTCCAATATATGTTGCATTAGGAAATGCTGCGCTTTCAAGATTAGAGTACTGAAAACAAAAATTGTCAATAGTTATATCATTTGATATATTTAAATTGGAAAGTGCTGTGTCCATAAAAGCGCCATGACCCAAATGGCTGACCTTGGGGATGTTAATGCTTGCTAGAGAAGTGCATCCCGAAAATGCGCAAACGCCAATGTTAGTAACGTTTGGGAGATATACGCTTTGAAGCACCTCATCAAAAATAAACGCATCGTCTCCGATTGATTGCAAGATACTATTACTTAAATATGACGATCTCTGCCCTTGAAAATAATCCATTAATTGAATGTATTCAGACGGTATGGAAATATTTACATCCGCTTTTGCATATCCAGCAACGGGATGCAACCCGTTTTCTGTAATATTGATCGTGCCGGATGGAGCATGCTGCCCGACTGTAATTGGTGTAGTAATAGTTGCGCTTACCACATTGTCAATATCTACGCTTACGCTGATCGGATTATTAATATTCATATCGAGCAGCACTCCTTTCATGTTGTTAAAATTATTATTTTATTAATGTTTCAATATGTGATAACCATTCATTAACTGTCATGGCTTCCATTTGCATTCCTTCCATGACACTTCTTCCTCTAATACCTTGAGAAATCTGCATCTTGTCCATATCTGGAATTGCACCCCAATACTTTTTATATTTCTTATAGTATTTAGCGAATCTCTTTTCAGTTGAATTTCTATACTTCTTATTAGTCTGATTAATCCAATCAGGTTTGTTCATTGTGTAATACGCGTCAAAAATCATAAAAGCGATGTAGAACAATGCCTTGTCATTGACATTACGCTTAAAGAATTCTTGAATTAAAGCATCGTTACTATCAATCATGTTTTTATATGTCTTAAGGATATACTTCGGATCATGTCTGCAAACGCTCTCGTCTCGCCATTTCCATAAATATAATGGGGTCTGACAATACTTTACATTCGTTGATAGGTTTGCACATAAAATATTGAAGAAACTGTCTTCATGAATCGTAAGTTTCGGATTCCATCTAATATTATTATCAATAAGATATTGCCTGCGATGAACCTTACCGTGGACAAAAGTGGAGTCCATCTCATGATTAATATAGAACGGCTCTTTCGTCTGAGGATTCCTCGTTTCTTCAATGAATAGGGTTGTCATACTATCAAATGGATTGCTATCAATCTCTCTAAAAATAATCCAGAAGGCACATACACTATAGAACATGTCGTCAGCATCACAGAACATAACGTAGTCTGCGGTTGCATGATCGAGACAAGCGTTTCTTGTAGCGCTGACGCCTTTATGCTCGTTTAAAATATAATCAATCTTGTACGAGTAATTGTTTAATAATTTTTCGGATAAACGAATATCGGAACCGTCGTTTACGATAACAACTCCGATTTCATTCATGTTAACATTCTGTTGGATTTCAATACTATCTAGTAGTGGCTTCACCACGTCGTCAGCCTCTTTGTACTGAGGTATTAAAATTTGTAATTTCATTTGTCTCCTTTTATTCATTTTATTATATTTGGTTGCCCAGACGATTATTCACCTTGTATCTGGGATGCGTAAGTGCTCCAGTTTTCTGCTGCTTTGTATGCTTCTACACTTGCGCTTGGAACGTAGATGATGCAATCGCTTGGAATACTTGCAAATGCAGTTGTTCCGAGCGTAGGTGGTGTTTCCGATTGAAAATGGTATTCGGCAACACCTATGCAAGTACTAAATGCGTTATTTCCAATACTCGTTACACCGTCAGGTATTGTGATTGATGTGAGAGAGTAGCAAGCAGTAAACAGATAAGCTCCAATACTCGTTACACCGTCAGGTATTGTAATTGATGTGAGACAATAGCAAGAAGCAAATGCGCTATTTCCGATACTCGTTACACCGTCAGGTATTGTAATTGATGTGAGACAATAGCAAGAAGCAAACATGCTACTCCCAATACTCGTTATACCGTCAGGTATTGTGATTGACGCAAGAGGGTAGCAATTATTAAATGCGCCACTCCCAATACTCGTTACAAGGTCAGGTATTGCAATTGACGCAAGAGAGTAGCAATTACTAAATGTGCTACTCCCAATACTCGTTACACCGTCAGGTATTGTAATTGACGCAAGAGAGTAGCAAGAAGTAAACGCACTATTCCCAATACTCGTTATACCGTCAGGTATTGTGATTGATGTGAGAGAGTAGCAATACATAAAAGCATAAGTTCCAATATTTATATTACTTCCAACATATGCTTTTTTAACCGCATTAGTATATACTCTGTTTTCATTTGCTACGCCACTGTTTTTATTTAAAAGTGGATAGGTCGATGTACTATAAAAAGCAGCCGTGCCATTTGTAACTTCAATCGTAATAACATATTGGCCAGCCGACTGATAAACATGTTGCTGACTTAGCCGTACCGTAAGACTTGACCCGGTCATAACATCAGTTGAACCGTCGCCCCAATCAATTGAAACATTCCCGTCAACTGCCAAGGATAGGTACGGAGAAAGTCGTCCTTCCGTAAGCTCAATCTCAATTCTGGTCTTCCCATCAGACGTTACATACATTTGTCCGACTGTTAACTTTTCATTTGGATGATTCGTAAAATATGTTTTAATATCCGCCAACGACCAGTTCCATCCCTGAGATGTTAACCCGTTATGCGTTGGATTTGCGGGAAGTGCTGTTAGACTCGCAACTTCTGATGCGGAATAAGAATCGACAATTGTTCCGTCGTAATCGATAAATATAACACCGGAATCTACTGTACCGCCCCCTCCACCGGAGACGTTAACCATTACGGCGGAGTAACCATCCGCATTATCGGAAGATGCATTGTAGGTTCCGTTCACCGTGATTGTTTTTGTTGTCAGGGTAGCGGAAGATGGTACTGCAACATCTACACTTGCATAACTGCTAACGTCAATTCCGGTTCCATTAGCTGTAATAGATTTTGTTCCCGACGGAACAATATAATCATCTGGAATAGGATCGACAGTTACGTAGTCATAGCCATCGTTTCCGTATTCTCGTATATATAATTTAAAAATTTCATACTCTGAAGCATCGACTGTTATTGTATGATGCGTACTATCAGTCCAGAAATTGATCGTCACAATACGACCTGTTTGGAGAAATCTAAACGTTTTTGTTTTATCTTGCGCAGAGGCTGTCGATCTAGGAACTTTGAATCGTCGGTTTTTATTTGCGATGGTGTCATCTATTTCTCCACCAGATGCGGACGAGCCATAGATATAACAGTCCATATTAGCCGGCATTAAAGTAGCATCTATCTGAACAGTATACGGCGTAGAAATAACGGTTGTCTCAGTAATAATGTTACTAATAACGCTGCCGTCTGGAATAAAAGTCTGGCTTTGCTTTGTTGGAGTAACAATTAGGTCAGTGGTTTTGATCGCTCCAACAGATACACGACGATATCCATCCGCTACATACTCGGAAATAAAAAGTTCGTATATTGCTGATTCACCAGGCGAAACGGTAACCGTGTGATGCGAAGAATCCGTCCAAAAAGCGATTGTGACTGTTTGCTGATCCTGATCGAATGTGAATGTTTTTATTAATTCGCCGTATGTTTCCGGAACTGTGAATCTTGCTTCAAGACCTCGCCCAAGCTCGCCACCAGATGGAGGGTCTCCAGATCCGTAAATTTCGCAATCCATTCCGATTGGCATAAGCGACGCATCGATAGTAACACTATATGGTTCTGATATGGTGGTATCTTCCGAAATAATATATTGAATTGGATTTATGACGGGAGACCCATATATCTGAGAAGATGTTGCAGGATAAACATCAATGTTCGTCAATTTTATCGGTTCAACTTCAACACCTTCCAAGCCAACATAATATTCATTAAACTTATAAATATCTATAAAAAAACGTTCATTATCAGTTTCATTAGATGATTCTATAGTTATTTTGTTATTTTTTGCTAAAATAAACGTATATATATAACTATTATCTGCTATTTTTACACCCGCTCCGGTTAAAGAATTCCATCGAAATACTTCACGGATTGTTGTTCGACGCCCAATAATATAAACACTTAGCACATAACTAGAACCGTTTTCCAATGAACTCAAATCCATGTCTGTTGTGTAAGGTAAATCCTCCCAGCTACCCATAACTAAATCCGCTTTTGGCTCCGGTTCGGAAGGATATATGTATTGCGCATTTTGGGTTGGATACACGTTTTCTTTATGTTCTAGATTTATCGGCGGTATTGAAACTACGGAAAGTCCGTAATAGCCTTCATCGGGCTCTACATACTTGGCGTTGTATCTATTTGCCATAGCCGCTTTAGGTTGTAATGGCGGCGGATCAAGTTCCACATTCACATCAGCTTTTGCATACCCTCCAACATTATGTGTTCCGTTTTCGGTAATAGATACGGTGCCT
>AUXO017836807.1_pt1 | contig 12155 bp, 17 predicted proteins | sample 768731 | NCBI WGS metagenome assembly AUXO01 (sample SAMN02715735, study PRJNA202380) | gut metagenome | biome: sheep rumen | host: Ovis aries | place: New Zealand: Palmerston North | reverse complement strand
AGACAAAATAAAAGAGCCTAGCCTTAGCTAGACTCCTCTACGTTCTTTTTATAAATGTCTTTATATTTCTTTTGAACGCTCATTTCTTTATCTTCAAACTCTATAAGAGTTCCTCCCTTAACTCTATAGGCTCTTTGAACTTTCCACGTTGAAGATACGATATTAACTTCTTCAAAATCTAATTGAATCTCTTTTAGAGCGTCTTTAGTTTTTAATCCTTTAGCGAGGCCTTCAGCTAACGCTTCAGGATAATGAGTAGCTTTATAATTATCGAAGTTGATTCCTCCTGATTTAATTGTAGCTACTCCGTCAGTTTCAGTCTTATATCTTTTAGGAGCTGTGAATTGTGCTCGGTCTATCATTTCTTCTAAGCCCCAACCTCCTAAAAAGTCCTCTTGATTAGTTTTATTCCATACAGCTTCAGTCTTCTCATTCCATAAAAAGAAAATAGAATCCGTATCAAAATAAACAATATACTCCCAACCTATCTCGAGAGCTAATTCTATTAATGCTACTCTACTATAGGCAGGAATACAGCTTCCAACAGGAAGATAAGTATATTTAGCATTCACTTTTATATCTTCTTTAGGGATTTGAAGTGAATCAATTATCCCAAAATCATTTATATAATTAGCGAATGATATATTGTGAGGTTTTTCTAAAAGCTTTCCATAAGACGAATTATTTAATAGCTTATAATAAAGCGTATAAAATGCGTCTTTATTCTTTTTAGCAATAAGACGCTTATTATAATTATCAGCGTAATATTGTCTCCACGGAAGAGGCTTACATTTATAAGCGTATCCGTCTATATATTCTATTCTTAGATTTACATAACATTTTTTCATTGTAGGGATTTCAAAGTTCCAAACAACTAATTCTTTATCCTCAATAAAGGGAAGTCCTATTAGTTTAATTATTGAATGAAGCTTAACATAGTCATAACTGATTCTAATTCTACAAGCTGATATATAACTAATAGGGGGCTCTCCTTCGAAATACATTCCTTCTCCATAAGGGAATAAATGTAGATAAGCACTTGAGGGGTGCATTTGATGTGCGTCTATATGGCATATTTTATCCGTTATTAGTTTGAATTGATATCCTTCAGGAGCGTAAGTGATTCCTCCCTCTACTCCTTCTCTTAAGAAGTCCGTTTCTTTTTGAGATAACTCAGGATATCCTTTTCTAAACTTTGAATAAGGCTTAGTATCTCTTGGATATCCTCTTTTAACTAGCTTCTTCATAGAATAAGAGGCCATTGAAATAGAGTTCCAAAAGTCTTTATCGTCTAGCTCTAACATTTTAAGAAGAATCTCTATAATGATTCTCGTATCTTTAAAGCAATATATTTTCTCTTCTTCAGTTATCTTATAATTATGAAGTCTATTAAGTCTATAATCTATTTCTCCCTTTTGAGTCTCAAGCTTAAAGGCTTTAGCTACTTCGTCTAAGCCTCCTCCGTATATCTTAGATAAATCTCTTAATAAAATAAGTCCGTTTTTCTTCGCACATTTTATGCTTACTTGCCATACTGAAGAACAACTCTTAGTCGATACTGAGTTATAACAATATTCGCTATCTTTATCTACTATATCACTCCATTTGAAGCCTCTTTCAAGCAATACAGGAAGAAGGAAGCTCCATTCAAAAGATAAGTTATAAATATATATTACAATATTATTTCTTTTATTAGTTCTTTTCTCATTTTTATAAGGCTGTGTCTCTTTATCTAAAATATCGATAAACTCATTCATTGAATAGAAATAAGACTTTTCGTCATTGACTTTAGAATCTTCGTCTATATAACAGCCTAGCCACATAGAAGTCTCTTTTTTAGCTATAGACTCGATATCGTTATGAGTCTCTATATCCATAGCTTTAACTTTATATTTTTTCTTTCCTATTCTAACTTCCACGTCTTGCGTAAGCTATTAACATAACTTAAAACTTCTTTAGCTCTATCATTGTCTCTAGGATTTTGCTCCCACGAATATAGAAGCTGATAAATATCCATTAATTGTGTGTCCGTAAAATCGGAAGCTCCTAAGTCATAATAATATTTAATTATATCTCTAGCTGTCTTAATATAGTTATTATTTACTATAGTTAAGTCATTATCCATTCTCTCGATAAGAGCCTGAATGTTTTTAATGTAAGCTAGTCCTTTAACATATCTAGAAGCTCCTTCTAATAATCTATCAGCTTCAGCTTTTCCGTATGTTTTTAAAACATATCTATAATTCCTTAAAGTAGGGACTCCCTCTTTAAGTCCTCTTTTTCTAAACTTTGCCTGAAGATTTCTAATTTTTCTCTTAGTGGATTCGTCAACTTCAAGAAGATTTTGTTTTCTTGTTTGAAATTGGCCTTTAGGAGTTCTAATAGATTCTAAGTGTCTTTTTTGGACTGAAGATAACTCTACTCCTAATAAGCTTCTAGCGTAAGTATTTCCTTTAGAGCCTGTAAATGATAAGCCGTTGATTTTAGTTATTCTTAAGCCTGAGCCCTCCTTTTGTCCTCTTTCTCTATATTTAATATTATATCCTTTACTTTGTAGGATTTTAATTAATTCTCTAGTAGTCATATATTGTCCTCCTTAGAATAAAAGAGGGATAATTGAATAAGACTAGCCTGTTAATCACTTCAGGACTAAGGGAGGAGCACTTTTCGGCTGATTCCCTCCATTTCTATACTTAGCTATCGAGTCTTTAGATATCAATTATCCGTCTTTAATTAATTATAACTTATTTTAGAATGGAAGTCCATTAGAAGTTTGACTAACTTCTTTAGCTGATAGAATAGTAGCGTCCTTAATATGAATTAAGATTCTATATTGCTTCTTTCCTTCATATTCCCAACTCTTACAATCTAGCCAACCTTCTTTAACTTCTAATTGATAAGCTACTTTTTCTTTTAATGATGTAAGCTTATCATTGTGAGGGAAGTTAGAATCAAACTCAAGCTCGATTCTTGAATTAGTATAAGTCCCGTCTTGGTGCTTATGACTAATAGAAGCTGAGTAAGTTTGATAGCTTCCGTTTTTGCCCTCCTTCTTTTCTACAAACATTGTGATTTTTCCTGATACATTCATTTTTAATTTTCCTCCTCTTTCATATTATTTTCTTCTTGAATGTTCTTTGAATATTCAGCCTGAGCACTTCCTATTAAAAATAGACAAGCGTCAGTCACGAATTGACTTCTAGTATATTTAAACTTATTAGCTTTAGAGTAGCCTTCGCATATTTTATCAATAGACTTTAATAACTCCTCTTCCATTGTGATAGATATTATTTTATTCGTCACTATGCTCTCCCTCCTCTCCCCAAAGTTTAATATTAGTTAGCTCAGCTTGGTCTTTATATAAGTCTTCTAGTTCTTCTATTAAGTCACTATAATTGACTTCTCCTATAAATCCCTTTTCGTGAGCTAACTCTATAAGCTCTTTAATGCTCATATCCATAATTATTCCTCCTTAGGTTTTAAAAGGTCTAATTGTGCTTCAATTCTATCTAAGATAGTTCTCTCTAAAGAATAATCAGCTTTATTCTTTTTCTTCTCTTCTAAGCGTCTTCTATAGATTCTTCTATCTATTTCAAGAATATGAATGAATCCGTCTAGCTTCATTAAATCTAAGCGAATTAATTCAAACTCCGTTCTCATTTGAATAAGCATTTCATATCTTTTAGAATCTAGCTCTTTAAGAATTTCTAATACTTCTTCTCCTTCTTCAAATGGCTTTAATAATTCCTGAACTGCCTTAAGACTATTAATCATTATTTCACCTCCTTTAATGATTTAATAACTTGATTCATAACTCTTAATATGTCGTTTTTAAAAGCGTCCATATTAATTGAACCTTTTTGATTTGGAGAGTATATCTTAACTCTACAGCCTGATAAAAAGTCTAGATAGTGAGTAGTTGAATCAGTCTCACACTTAAGTCCTGAATCAGTAAACGCTACTTTAAATCCTAATTCTTGAAGTTCTCTTTTTAATTCTCCTATAGTATAAGTTTTCATATTTATTCCTCCTTCATTGTGGAACATATCGCCCCTACGTCTATAATTATATCACTTTAAAATATTAATACAATACTTTTTATTAAAAATTATTAAAAATTATTATTTTATGTTTTAATTGAAGTAATTTATTTTATATTATAAAATAATAATATGATAGAATTAGATAATCTTCACTATGACTTTAGAGCCATAGACGGCTATAATAAGCCTTTTAACTTCATATTGTCCCCTAGAGAGTTAGGAAAGACTTCAATGTGTTGGCTTAAAAAGATATATCTTAAATGGAGGCAAGATAAAAAGCCGTGGATTTACACTGTCAGGAAGTCCGTAGAAATCACGGAAGCACTAATTAACTCTATAGCTGACACAATTATAAATAAGTTTACTGACGATAACGTTAAGTTTAGATATACTAAAGGAACTTTTAAAGAGGGAATTAGTGATATCTATATAGGAAAAGACTTATTTTTTAGAATCGTTAGCTTTTCTATTGATTTACAGCGAATCAAAAAAGCTGTATTAAAAAATATTGGAGGAGTATTAACGGACGAATATGTTATTAATCCTAAGCTTAATGAGAAGTATGTTAAAGGAGAAGCTACTATTATTAAGGAAGCTTATACAACTTGGAGAAGAGAAGCTGAAGGGGTTTTAAAGTGGTATATCTTAGGGAATCCTTATTCACTATTTAATCCTTTATTCTTATATTGGAAAGTAGACACGAATAGACTTAAGCTTAATGATTTTTATGTAGGAGATACATTCGTAATTCATACTCCTTTAATCCCTGAAGAATTAAAAGCTAAGTTATTAGAGCTTAATCCTCTTTATAAGTTTGACGAAGAATATATGATGTATGCTCTTTTAGGTCAAGCTATGAATGATAAAAATATTAAGCTAGGAAATCAGCCTCAGGGATTCTCATTAAAGTTTACTTTTAAAATTGAGGATAAATATATAGGAATCTTTCAGGCTAATGAATATAAAGACGGAGATAGATTCTTTTGTAGGTTTATAGATATCATATCAGCTAAGAGAATTACTTATTGTTTTGATTTTGAAGATATGATAGAACGTTGTCAGCTTTTATCTATGGACGATAGATTTAAGCTAGGAAGATTTAAAGACGCTTTAAGAAGACGTTTAGTCTCTTTTGAAGATATTAATGTATATTATATGATAGAGGAGGTTTATCAAGTAATATGAGAGCGTTAGCGAGATTATATAAGTCTTGTAAAATAATTCCTTCAAAAAACTTTTGTGTTGAAGGAATAGCGAATTATTTAGAGACGTTAGAGTATCTAGAATATGAAATTAATTATTTTAAGTTTGATTCTTTAGAGCCTACACTTAAGCTCCCTTTAAGACAAGAATCCTTAGAAATGATTAATTTTAACGATTATAATTATATTGTTATTCAAAATCTAGACAACTCAGGAAGTCGCCCCTATGCATACTTTATTCAAGACAAAAAATGGAAAAGTGAAAATTGTATAGAGTTAGAGCTTTATTTAGACTCCGTTAATACATTCGGATTTAATCAAGATTATATTATAAGTGATAAAACTAAAGTATTAAGAGAGCATAGAGATAGATATGTTAATCTAGAAGCTACTAAAGTTATAGTTGATAATAACTACGGAGTAAAATGTAATCTTTATTGGATAGATTTACAAGAATGGCACGGAGAAGTCACTTTACTTCCTAATCCTGATTTAATAGGATTAATTAATTATAGAATTGAAGTTGAGGGAAACGGAACGGCTACTCTTGACACTTCAACAGGAGTTATCACTCTAACAGCTAGAGGAGGAACTTATGACGGAGAAATAGTATATATCTATTATAAAGTTATAGCAATTTATGGAAGACAATTAGTTAAAAATATAGACGACTTCCCTGAAGGCTTAAATCCTCAGCTATTTAGAGGAGAAGAAAACGAGATAACTCAGCCTTTTAATACAAGTTGGAATCTTATATATAAAAATAGGGATAATATAGAGCCTAGCGAAATTAATCAAATTAACCCTGTAGAATGTTTTGTATGTCCTGACGAATCACACAAAGTTAAGTCAGCTACTTCTACTTCTATAGGTTATTCAGCTTTACAAGAAGGACAATTTTATTGCATATCCCCTTCTAATAACTCTAATGCTGAACTAAGATTTAGAGATAATCAGGGGCACATTTACAACTTAACTTCTAATAGAACGTATAATTATGGATATACTACTGAATCTATTAGTTGGATAGTATTAGCTAGAGGCTCAGGAGAAGCCTTCTTCACTATCTATCTTCATTCATACGCTAAAACTTATCACGGAAATATAGTAGACTATTATTATAATCAAATAAGCTACACAGCTACTAATATAACTACTTTAGAAGTTTTAAATAGCATTCCTATTGTTAATTACGCTACTTCTAACGCTGATAACTTTCCTGAGTTTATTCCTACAATATCAGGAAGCTTCAACTTTACTATTCAAGATAAGTATTTATTGAGTTTATCTTCACTAGATAGAACTGACTCAAAATTGATTAAAATTATTAAGCTTCCTTATTGTCCTTCAATTACTGAAATAACAGCCTCAGGAGACTTAGCTTTAGATTCTAATTGGACTTATAATGAAGCTACAGGATTCTTCAAATTAAATGATTTAAACACTAAGTTTAATTATACTTTTGAAGCTCCGTTTACTTCTCCACTTATGACGTTAGCTGATGTCCCTTCTAATTTTGATACTTCAAGAAATAGAAGAATTGAATATGAGACTAAGCTATTGAATAGTGAGTTCTATTATCCTAAGTTTGTTTATGATTCATTCGGATTCAATTTTAACTTAGAAGCTGTTGATATCATTAAATATTTAACTAATAAAACAAATCCTAATTTTAAAGTAGGCTTTGTTATGACTACAACTATTAATTCTAAGTTTATGTTTTATTTCCCTGATTATGCTTTAAAGGATTATAAAAAGCTTCAAGACTATGACAACGTTCTTCCTATTTCAAGAAATAATGAAGTAGTTTTATATAATAATCAATATATTAATTATTTAAGAACAGGATATAATTACGACTTAAAGAATAAGAATAGAGCTGAAACTACTTCAGGAATCACAACAGCGTTAGGAATCGTTGGAGCTATAGCTTCAATAGGTTTAGGAGTTTCTTCAGGAAATCCTGCCGTTGCTGTTAGTGGAGTTGTCGGAGGAATAGCTACAGCTACTTCTTCTATTGTGTCTAATGTTAATACTATAGCTTCTCAAGAATCAGCTATGGCCTCTAAGTTAGAGCAATTAAAAGCTCAGTCAACTTCAGTCAATGGAAGTGACGATATAGACTTACTTGAAGCCTATAGCAATAATAGAGCTAAGCTTACTGAGTATAGAGTTAGTGATAGAATGAGAAGAGCTCTATTCGATTTATTCTATTATTGTGGATATGCTACTAATGAAATGAAAGTCCCTGACTTACATAGCCGTTATTGGTTTAATTATATTCAGGCTGAATTAGAGATAAACGCAACTTCTAATCTTCCTAAGTTTGTAGAAGACGACTTAGTTAATAGATTTAAAGAAGGCTTAACTATTTTACACGGAAGAATTGTTAATAATACTTTGACTTGGGATTTTGAACAAGAAAAAGAAAATTGGGAAATATCATTAATAGGAGGGATTAATTAATGAAGAAAATTAAAACTAAAAGAGAATCAAGTATAATTATTGATAGAGCTGAAGTAGAACAAACTTATCTTAATAAATATTATAATTTATTTATGAACTCTTTAAAGTGGGAGGGAATAGATAACGAGCAAATTGATTTTATAATGCGTAAGTTTTGGAGCACAGGAAAAATAGCCTCTTTCATTATTGAGGGAACGAAGGGGAGTAAAGATTATCCTGAAGGAATGATAGTATTTACTGACTTCGCTCCTTCAATGTATAATATCTATGACTATCCTATAGAAGTGACTTTAGTCAATAATAGAGGAGTTAGCTTTATTCCTTCTAAGCCATTAAAAGTTAATGAAAAAGTAGTCATAGGATATGCTCAAAGAAATAAAAAAGGAATCGGACAACTTGTTAGCTACTATATTAGAAAAATAGTTAATATTGAAATGACTATTCAAATAAACTTAGTAGCTCAAAAATGTCCGTGGATTCTAGGGACTACTCCTGAATCAGCTACAAAAATGGAAGAGTTTTGGACTCAATTATTAGAAGATAATCCTAAGCTATTTACTTCTATAGAGGAAGTAGAAAAAGCTAAGGCTTTAATCTCAGGAGCTCCTTATACTATTGACAAATTATATAATTATAAGATAGCTATTGAAAACGAATTAAGAGAATATTTAGGACTTGATAATTTAGGAGTCAGCGAAAAGAAAGAGCACTTAATAACTGAAGAAATTAAGTCTAATGACGATATTACTAATAGATATAGTGAATGTATCTTAAATCCGTTAGAGGAGTATTGTGAGAGAGTTAGAAATGTGCTAAAATATAATATATCAGTAAAATTGAATCGTCCTGAAAGTGATATTCAAGAAGTTGACTCTAAAAACGATATAGAGGAGGAAGACGAAGAATGATAGATAAATACTTATTTAGCGTTAGAGAATTATTGTCAATTTTAATAACTTACTCTTCTCCTAATTATGAGTTTTTCGAAGATTCTTCAGCTTTAAATATTAAATTAGGAACTAATCTTCAAAGCTATATTGAATCAGTCTATAACAATAATCCTACACAGCGAGAAGGGATAAATCAATTTTTAGAGAATCTAGATATACTTGTTTGGAATCAGGATTCTTCAAGATATAATCTAGCTCCATACGTTAAAGAGATTCTAGATTTATTCTCTTCTAGATTTAGTGAAGAAATGATATTAAAAACTTATGGCCTAGACTCTAAAACTCTTAAGAAGGAATCTAGAAAAGTTTTTGATAAGATATTAGATGTTTTATGCTTATCTTATCCAAAATATAAAACTATGCTAGAGAACTACGCAAAGACTAAAGGAGAACTATTAAGAGCTATTGAGGATTCTTATGTAGATTATGAGAACGTCACTGAAGAGGACGAACATACTCAAGACAATAATAAAGAGCATAATTCATTCTCTAATAGGAACGCTCAACAAGAAGATAATAAAGAAGCTTATACTAAAGGAGATTCTAGAGTCAACGATACTCCTCAAACTCGAGATAGTGGAGGATATGGAAATGAAGACTACGCTAGTCAAATTGAATACGCTAAGAGTGATTCTAACGAGAAGAATAATTCTCAAGTAAATGAGAATGACTTAACAGCTTCAAAGGATAAAGAAGCCTTAAAATCTAAAGGCTCTAATCTTCGAAATAGAGGCCTATATCATATTTCTAAAAATGAGAGAGACTCCCTAATAGAGAGATTAAATCAAATAGAATTATATTATCAAAATATATATAAAATATGGATTAAAGAGTTTGATAGTCTAGTTTGGGAGGGAGCAAATTATGAATAAAAATGGAGCTTCTTATGGAGCTAATATTATAGGAGCAATATTTACAGCTATTCAGCCTAATGAGATTCTTCAAATAGTTAGTTTAGTTTTAACTATTCTAGCTACTTGCTTCAGTTTAGCCTTTACGATTTATAATTGGCATAAAAAGGCTAACGAAGACGGAAAAATCACGGCTGAAGAGTGGAGAGAGTTAGGAGAACTAACTAAAGACGATATTGAAAAGCTAAAGGAGATTAAGAAGAAAAATGAGTAATTTTAATGATAATATCCAAAAATTAAAGTCTAATCTAAAGAGTTTATTAGATAATAATTCTAATACTGAGTTTATTGAAAAAATAGGCTCTTTAGATAAACAAATAGACGAAGTAGTCAACGCACACGAAGAGACTACAAAAGAACTTCAAAAGACTCAAGAATCATTTATTGAGTATGTTAAGGGCTCAGGATTTAAAAGCCCCTCTAATGAGCCTGACCCTACAAAAGTAGAGACTCCTAAGTCTATTGAAGAAATAATGAATAATTGTTTAGATAAATATAAGGAGGAAAAATAATGAAACTATCATACGAACAATTAAAAGACTTTGTCGCAAATGTTGTGACTGAAGCAAAAATTAGTAATAAAGATTTTGTCGAAACTAGAGACAACGTAGTCGGATTATTAGACAAAATCGGAAAAATTGTGACTCTTGACACAGTTTTTAATATAGATAAGTTAGCTATGTTTGACGGAGAATATCTATCTTTCGGAAAAACTATTGAGGAATGGCAACAAGATTTAATTATGCCTGTTGACTTTGACCCTGAAGGAAAGACTACTCTAGCTCCTCACGACCCTACTTATCGTCCTGTATTCTATAGCTATACAAATGGAGTTAAAACTATTCCGACAACTATTAGATATAATAATATTGAAAGAGCCGTCCATTTTGAAGAACAATTTATCTCAATTGTAGCTATGAACTCTAAGAGACTTGACGACTCAATGGCTGTTTATCGTTATGGATTAAAACGTCAAATCTTAGGCCGTCTTATGTCTATGTGTCATACAGCTATGACTAATACTAATACTTACGCTGTAGAGACAGCTTATTTAGTAGGAGCATACGTTAGAAGTGCTTCAAGTGGCCAAAATATTAAACACGCTATCGTAGTTAAGCCTATTAGTGCCGAAAACACTTTAACATTCGCTGAAGCTGTAGCTAATGGCTTCTTAATTGTATTAGACTTAGAAACTACTATAGCTCCACCTACTGACACACAAACAGGCGAAGCATTTATTAAGCAAGTAAAATTAGATGTAGAAAAGGCTAAAGACTTAAATGAAGGCTACTCTTTAAACGGAAACTCTTTAGGAGCTACTGAAGGCCTAGTTCTAATTGTAAAACAGGGAGTTATTCCTGAACTAGAAGTAGACACTTACGCAGGAGCATTCAATAGAGGAGATTTATCTACTAATGTAGAACAAATCGTAGTTAAAGACTTCGGAGACGCTGATTCTAAGTTCTACGCTATCTTAATGGATAGAAGAGGAGCAAGACTTCACGAAACATTTAGAGGAGCTTATGAACAATTAAACGGCCAAGGAGCGTTTATGAATGTGTTTAGACACATTGAAACAACTTCATATATTAGTAGAAATACATTCGTTAAGGTTTATAAGTCAGCATAATAAAGGAGGTTTGAATCTATGAAAAGAATGATAGACGAAAAACTTCTATTAGAATTAATCGAGAGAGTTAAGACTCTAGAAGAAAAAGTCTCAGCTCTCGAGACTAATATCGAAGCTAAAATAGAGGGGACTAATCTTATTATTAATACTGAAGAGGTGGAAAATAATGAGGAGAATGTTTAGTCAGGAGCAATTAGACGCTATTATTAAAGCTATGAGCTACACTAAAGAAGAGATAGACGCTATTGTAGAATCTATTATAGGAGATATAGTTCTACAGGCTTCTATCTATCAAAATAGCTTATATCTATTCGCTCCTAAGATGTATATCTTAAATAATATATTATATGTTAATGCTCCTAATGTGAGCATAAATCAAAATAACTTAATTATAACATAAGGAGGATTAATAATGAGTTATGTTAATAAAGCCGTTGTAAACGGACAAGAAGTTAATTTAAATCAATTAGAAGGAATCTTAGACGCTAAAGGCCATAATAGATTCATTGAAGGAGAAGGAACACCCAATGCTATTTCAGGAATTAGCGTGCAATATAATAAATGGAGTCTTTCAGGCTCACATTTAATGATAGTTTTAGCGTTTAAAATAGACGCAAATGCAACACTTGACAATTATGCTATATTAGAAGATATTGAAATTCCTGAATGGATTTATAATAAAATATATCCTTTAGGAGACGGAACAGGAAATTGGGCCAATGTCGTTCAAGCAATAGCAACTGATAATGCAGGAATTCCTACTGCTGAAGACGCTAGATTTTTAGTAGCTAAGAATAACGAACAATTAAGAGTATATCATATATCTAGTGCTTATACTCCAACAGCCGATAGATATATTCGTGTTCAATTTGACTTATTAATTGATAATGCTTCAGCTTAGTCAAAAGAACGTAGAGGAGTCTAGCTAAGGCTAGGCTCTTTTATTTTGTCTA
>AUXO017414718.1_pt1 | contig 12157 bp, 18 predicted proteins | sample 768731 | NCBI WGS metagenome assembly AUXO01 (sample SAMN02715735, study PRJNA202380) | gut metagenome | biome: sheep rumen | host: Ovis aries | place: New Zealand: Palmerston North | reverse complement strand
GGGTGTTGAATCAGATATTTTATTAGCAGATAAGGAGGATGTAAAAAATGACTAGAGCATTATATCCCGGAAGTTTTGATATGTTTACTTATGGGCATTTATCTGTATTAGTACAGGCTGCAAAGATATTTGATGAAGTATTTATTTGTATTTCACAGAATCCAGCTAAAAAAAGAAAATTTACAATTACATCTAGTATAGAAGCAATAAAAGAAGCAATTAAAAATAAATTACCTAATCCAGATGCTATTAAAATAATCTATTCTGAATCTATTATTCCGGCAGAAATAGCTGCTGAGCATGATTGCGAATTTATTGTGCGTGGTATTAGAAATACTCAAGATTATTTATACGAAGATCAACTAGCCGCATTTAATGCAGCATTTGATCCATCTATAAAAACGATTTATTTTAGAGCAACGGATTCTGATATATCATCTACTATGGTTAGGACTTTTATGAAGGTTCAGCCAGTAAAGGCCCAGATGTATTTACCTTATGATATTTCTATTTTGGAGACTTTTTAATGCATTTAAAAGAGCTTAAAGCAGAAAATAGCCGATACAATAGATACTGTAAGTTATTAGAATGGCCACATCATAATTTTTTAACATCTAAGCGAACTAAGGCGTTACTTAAATGGGCAATTTATTTTTCTGAAAATTTTAAGAATGTGTCATTTCATTTTTCTTGTGATTGGCTTGATGGTAATACTTTTGAAGCAGAAGTTCATATATATAATTCAAATGGCAAAGAAATTGCATATTTAGATATCGATGAACATGACTCAAGTATCTACCTAGTTACTTCATATAAAGAATTTATGAGGGATAATATTTCACTTTCTATATGCGAATACTATAGGAATAAAAAAGGTATGAAGAAAGCCTTAGAAAAGCTAGACAGTTTAATTAAAAATTCTAGTGTGAAACCAGAAGATGTATTTACTGAGAAATGCCTTAAGGAATTAAAAATTGATTAAAGAAGAAGATATAAAGAAAAATTTAGTAGTTTATTATGTTAAAGATATCGATAGTTGTCCAGAGAAAGGAAAAATAACTGGAGAGCTTAAAGATGATATTATTGGCTCAGCAACTGATCATCCTACTATAGTAAAGTATATAAATAAAATAGAATGGCAATGCTATGTAAATGAAAAGGGACAAAAGATTGATAGTCCATATTATTGGGGCTCTGTAAGTGGCGCGCCTCTAGAAAAGCTTTTTTATACAGCTGAAGATGCTTATGAATATAAAGAAAATAGTATTAAAGAAGCTAGGAACGAATGGTCTGAAGAAACAGATACATTAGAAAAACTTTTAAATTTTCCTCTTAAGCATACTATTTCAGGTGAAGATTGTTATTGGCAAGCACGTTATTTTTATGAAGACCGCATTAAAGAATACTTAGAGAATAATAAATAAATATTTTGAACTGATTAAATTTAAGTACATATTATAAATAAAAATTAAAGGAGAAAATCATGGTTAAGGATAACCTTGGGGACAGAATGAAGGAATTTTATGAGAATCGTTCTAAGACCTATTTATGCCGTCGTATGCCTGCCATAATTCGTATAGATGGCTGCCATTTTCACAGCTTCACTAGAGGCTTTAAGAAGCCATATGATAAAATTTTTATTAAGACTATGCAGCGTACTACGCAGGCTTTATGTGAGAACATTCAGGGCTGTAAAATTGGGTATGTTGAGTCAGACGAAATTAGTCTTTTAATTACTGATTATGATTCTCTCCAGACTTCAGCTTGGTTTGAGTATGCTGTTCAAAAAATGTGCTCAGTTGCAGCATCTATGGCTTCTATGTTCTTTAATAGATTCTTTGCGGAGGAAGCAAACAGCTATATTAAAGAAAATAGTAATGTAGAAGCTGAAAAGAAATATATAGATACTTTGACTAGCCGTATCAATATTGGTGGGTATTTTGATGCGCGTGTATTTAATATCCCAGAAAAAGAAGTAGTAAATTATTTCATCTGGAGACAGAATGATGCATCTAGAAATTCCATTCAGGGGCTTGGTCATCATTACTTTAGCGATAAAGAAATGCTTGGAAAAAATAATAGTCAGATTCAAGATATGCTCCACGAACAGAAGGGTGTAAATTGGAATGATTTTACTCCTGTAGAAAAACGTGGTAGCGCAGTTATTCGTAAGACTGTAACAGAGGATGTTTCTACACCTAAGGGTATTTTGCCAGTTACAAGATCAAAATGGGTAATTGATGAGAATATGTCTATTATTACACAAGATAAGTCTTATATTGAAGCTGTATTGCCAAAGGTAGAATAATATGAAGTGGTATAGAGACTGTTATAGCTCTAAGCAGCTTGGTTGGATGAGCTTTTCTAATTATACAAATAAGGTTGCTACTGATAGATGCGAAAAAGTAAAATATTGTAAATTAATTATTTCATCCGCAGTTAGCGACCTTGAGACTAGAGCGCGTAATACTCTTGGAATTCCAGATCTTAGAGATCAATATACTCTTCATGGTTTAATCAGCGCACAGCTTAAATATTATTTAAGACGAGAATTAGGTAAGATATATCCAAAAGGATGGGATTCTGATATAGAAAATGATGCAAATGCAGGACAATTTGACCCTACTAATAATACCCTTTATCCTGATTATAGGGAGCGAGGTGTTCATACAGAATATAGGTTTGAATATATGTTTTGTCCTGATGATAATTCTATTACGCCTAAAGTTCTTAATGCGACTATTGAAAAGCTTTTTGATGATATGGCTAAAATTGAGCCAACTATAAATCGTAGTTGGTTTAAAGTTGTAACTGCTAAGGTAACAGTATCTATTCCAAAACAGCTTAAAAAAGTTAAGGAAAAGCCGGAATATCCACCTATTTATGATTCACATCATATATTGGTAGAACGAGGCGATATTATTGCTTATGCATATGGTGAAAATTTAAGATTTGAAATAGCTTTGGGCATAGTAAAAGATTGGACAAAACAATTTGTAATTCTTTCAGATGGCCGTAGAGTATATGCTACCAAAACAATTGTTGTTAAATCACTTCAGAATAATAAAGTATTAGCCGCAAATGCACTTGTAGATGAAGCTAGTAAGTTTGATGGCTTTAATTATTTTGAGTAGGGGACTTATTATGGAAGATATCGGAAAAATACTGAATTCTTTAGCGGAATATACTGCGCAATTTTTCTTTATTAAACATCCTGAAAAAGACTGCAGTGGCATAAATTGTGTTAGTGATATCAGACCAGGTGTACTTCAAGAAGCTGAGGTTTTATTAAATTGTGCTTGTGTAGAGAAAGCTGAAATACTTAATGGAAAATTAATTATTTATGCTAGAGACCCTATGCTTCTAGCAGATGCAAAGTATTCTGCAAAAGGTGTTTGGGAATTTATACAGCAGCATATACAAGACAGCTATGGTCTTCTTTTAGCTATAGGTAAATTTGACGATGACTTTTCTGCGCCTATAGAACCAATACCATATACAACTAGCGCATGGCAATATCTTGGTCCACATTTAAGAGATTTATCTTGGTCTTTTGGGAAAGATGGCTATTTTAATGAAATGATTAGAATTTTTGGACAATAACTAAATAGCAGATTTAGGAGCATATTTAGTATATGACTGAAAAAACAGCAAAAAAAGTTTTAAGTATTATTACTGAAGAAGTGGATGTAAACTTTGATAAACTTAAAGTTATCTATGATGAAGAGCTTGATAATATTATTATAAAATATAAAACAGAAGATGCAGAAGATGCGCATGATGTAATAATAGAAGCGCTTCTTGATTATAATTTTTATGAAGCTGATTCTGATATTTCAGGTGATAAAGGAATTATATACTTAGAGGAGTAATATGACTTTAGGACAGCTTAATAGGATACTTAAAAGTAGAGCTAAATTAGATGAGAACCTTACATACTCAACAGATTTAGATAAAACTACTATAAAAACCCTTAAAGGCGGAGAGTGCGTAGAGTTTTATGCTTCAACAGCCGTTCGCTTAATGGCGGATAAAAAATCTATGACTTATGGAATTACTCATAGCATGTCTAATGTAGAAGCTATAGATTATTTTAATAATTAATTATTTTATATATATAATTTTAAGCGGAATAATAGACTTATTCCGCTTTATTTATATATTATATATAACTATTGGAGGTTTTTTATGTTTAAGTGTTTTATATCATTTATATTAGGCTTTTTTGCAGGTTTTATGTTTTTTATTTCATTTATTACAGGATCACCCGTTTGGCTAGTAGGATCAATTATAATAACTGTAATTTGTATGACTTTAGCGCTAGTAATTGGAAATAGAATCCATAAGCGTATGAAAAATAAACATGAAATTATGATTCGAAATGGTGGTGCAAAATATCATATATGAAAAAAAGTAAATATAAACTTGTATGGTATGATGGTTGGGAAAAATCATATATAGCTTTATATAAGGATGATTTAGGACTTTATTGGTTATCTTTTATTCGTAAAGGATTTTTTAATAGAAATAAATTCCGGGATCCAAAAATAAAGGATACATTTTTGCTTACAAAGGAATCTATCAACAAAATTGAAAAGTTTCTTCATGAATGGCAGAGTGATGGAGATTATCTTGATATATCCTGCGGTTGCGCTGGAAATTGCTGTATAGTTCGATTTATAATTGATGATCCTGAAGATACTCGTCTTTTAAGATTTGGACCTGATATTTTTATAGAGCTCTATATTCATGCTGCTTATAAAAATAATATTAAAAGAAATATGGCATCGGAAGTTGTTATTAATTATGATGACCTAGGTGAAATGCTTAGTCGTATTGAGATAAATGATAGAATTGAATTGGAGGAACAAAAATAAATGGGTATTTTTAAAAATAAGCCTGTAAAAGAAGAGAAAAAACAGGATAAAGTTTTAGAAGACTTGGTAAAACCAAATTTACCAGCCTTTCTTCCTCACGAAAAACCAATAGATGATATTATGTCATTTTGCGCACGTGTAAGTGCGCTTAAAGAATGTATTAACGATGCTAATCGCTCTATAAAAGATATGAATGAAAAGAAAGAAAAGCTTAATAAGTCTGAATTTAGGATTGAAACAAATAGCTTTGGGACATATACTTTGTATCATGATACATCAAATTATAAGAGTGAAGAGTTTAATAAAATAGTTCGAGATGAACTTAATAAGATTTATGACTCTAACATTCTTAAAAACCAAGAGCTTATTCATACTTGTGAAGATGAGCTAGAGTGGCTTTCATTAAAGCTTAACGGTATCGATAATCGTTTTAAAACTGGCGCTTATATGTTTGATCCTACTAAAAATCATGCGTAAATCTAGAGTAGATAAAAGTAAAGTATTATTTTTAGATATAGATGGTGTACTAAACTCAGAAGAGTTTTTTACATCGGCCTATCATGATAGGCTAAAATTATCTAGAGGCGAACAAGGCGTAATGCATGACCCACGCGCGGTTAAGCTTTTGGGGGATATTTATAAAGCTACCAAATGTAGAATTGTAATGAGTTCTACCTGGAAAAGTTTCTTCTTTAAGAAAGATAAAACTTCAAAATTTTTAAGTAAGCCATTAAAAAAGGAATTAAAGAAATATGGTATCTTTATTAAGGATTGGACTGATTGGTCAAGAAATCTTGAGTTAGAAGAAAAATATCAAGAATATGTTTGGCGATACGAGGGAAATATTGCTAGGCTAGTTAAGAATCCAAATAAAGTGGAGCCTAAAGAATTTTATGGTAGAGGTCTTCAGATAAAACATTGGTTAGACCACCATCCAGAAGTTAAGTGTTTTGTAGTTTTGGATGATATTAAAATGGATTTAGGTTTATTTGGAGAATCTTACATTAAGTGTGACTCTAATATTGGACTTACACAGGCGGAAGCAGATAAAGCAATTAAAATATTAAGAGGTTAAAATATGATTAGCTTGGATGAAATAAAGTCATCTTTTTCAGTACTTAATAGCTATGAGTATGATGTAGAAGATAATAAAAAAGGATTTTTGGCAGAGTTTTATAAAGATAAAAATATTGTAGTAGTAGCTGATCGTATTTGGGAATCATCTTATTATGGTGATATTATAACTTGTAATCCAATTTTTGCAAATGCGTCATCCACTAAAGATGCGTGGGAGTTTGCAAGGCCTTATGTTATAAAATTCCTTGAGCAAAGAGGCTATCATAATTTAGAAGATAAACGATTCTATAATGATACTGAATGGAAAGTTATAGAAAAGAATAAAGAAAAAGAAGAAAAACTAAAACATTTCTATAGGGTTTTTGGTATAAAAAAACATTAAGGAATTAACTATGAAAATATTAGTATCATTTAAGTCTGGCCATTCAGATATTTTGGAAGTAAATAAAATAGATGCATTTTCAAAAAATCCATGTGAAAAATGTCGTCCACAAAATAGTTGTTATGACCATGGATGTTTTACTCCAGAGGATTGGGGTAATTTTTTAGATTTAGGTACTGGTAAAATTATCAGAATACAAGATGTTGCTAATATTAAAGTTGTTTCTTTTTAGGAGGATTAAATATGCAGAATTTTGAGGAACTTGAAGAGTTTATAAAAAAGAATTTTAAGAATAAAGCTTGGAAAGATAAGCTTAAGAAAGCACCATATAATTTGCAAGCTGTAAAAGATTTTGAATATCATCCAAATTGGACCATGCTGGTTTATAATTTATTTGAGTCTGATTTGAGCAATAAAATCGTAAAGCAGTGTCGTGGTACTGTTGTTGAAGTTCTTGATGACGGTACTGTAAATGTAATTTGCGCACCATATCTTAAGTTTTTTGATATTAATGATGTACATGCGGATAAAATTAATTGGGCATCTAAAAAGCTTAAGTGTCAGGACAAAATTGATGGTCAATTACTTAAGTGTTTTAAGTATAAGGGTCGCGATTACTGGGTAACTAATGGTGGTACTGGCCTTTTTACTCCGATTGATTATGAGACAGATACTGTTAAAGATTATTTTGATTTGGTAGCTGCAGCTATTGTTGCGGATTCACCAAAATCTAAAACTGAAATTATTAAAGATAATACTGGAAAGCGAATTGATTTCCATGTAGATGAGGATTGGATTAACAAAATTCCAGATGGTTGGACTTTAATGTTTGAGCTTACTTCACCACAGAATCGTATTATTGTAAAGTACTCTGAAGCTAAACTTTGGTTCCATGGTGCTCGTGACCAGTGGGGTATTGAACATAGCCCAGAAGAAGTAGCAAAAATGTTTAATATTCCTTTTGCAATTCCAAAACGTTGGGACCTTAATAAGCCAGAGGATATTCTTGAAGCGCTGTCTAAAATGAATGGTATTGCTAATGAGGGCTTTGTTGTTGTTGATGAAGAAACTTGGACTCGTGTAAAAATGAAGTCACCATCATACCTTAATATGAAATTTGTTCGCGACAATGATAATCCTGAAGGCATTTGGCGATTAGTTATCTCTGAGCAGCATGACGATATTCTTCCAAATGCGCCAGAGCTTAAAGATAAAATTGAAGCTCAGGTAAATCAGTTGGTTGAGTTTAATAAAAAACTTGATGCTGAGGTAGCTTATGCTATTGATGTATGGGAAAATGATTCTCGTCATAATCGTAAACATTTTGCAGAGTTTGTAAATAACCAAGTTAAGCCAGCTTTGAAGAATGTTTATTTCAGCGCTATTGATGGAAAACCTGTTGTTGAACAATTAAAAGAAAGAATGATTTCTTCTAAAAAAGGCTATAATGAGGTTTATTTACCTCTTAAGGAAGCACTTGGCGTAAAAGCTGAGGTTAAATGGTAATAATATACTTTACTTCTACTATATACATATTATAATAGAAGTAGAGTATTTCATTTAATTTTAGCTTAGCTAATTTAATATAAGGATTTATTTCCTTGGAGGTTAATTTTGGAAGTTGAGACAAAATATGCTTTGTCAGAAATAGACTTTAAGCGTATTTCCATTATTTTTGCTAAAAGGTTAGCTGAAAATCTTTTTAAGAAAGACTCTTATTATTCAAGATATTCAACAAGAAAAAAGGCTATTGCTAAGGGTGAGCCAGTTATTCGTATTCGTGAAGAAAATGGTAAATCTTATTTGACTCTTAAGCATAAAAATTTTAAGAAAAGTTATGAGTATAATGAAGAAGAGGAAACTCTTGTTGATGATATTAAAGTAGTAAAAAATTTACTTTTTGCTTCTGGCTATGAAGAATTTTTTTATAAAGAAAAAAATTCTTGGTCTTTTTTTAGAGAAGTTCCAATTAAAAAAGATAATAAGGAAGAAAAGAAAATTTTAGTTCATATGGAACTAGAAGAAGTAAATGGAAGATATCATTATCTTGAGTTAGAAGTAACAGATAAGGATGCCTCTTTAGAGGATTCTATCTATGCTATACAAGAAGTAGCTAAGAGTGTACAAGTCACAGATGATATGCGTGATGATCGTACTTGGCCAGAAATTCTTGGAGTGAAGGTATAAAATGAATAAAGTAATTATCACAATTGGCTGTTCAGGCTCTGGTAAAACTACTTTTTGTCAGAAAAAGTATCCAGATTATAAAAATCTTTGTATGGACGACATTAGAAAAGAACTTACTGGAAATATCAGTGATCAGTCAAAAAATGAAGAAGTATTTAAGACTCTTTGTAATCGTATTGTAGAATCTGTTAAGGATAAGTCTGATATTTGTATTACTAATACTAATCTTGGTGGTCCTAAAGGATTAAAATTTATTGCTGAGCGTTTGTCTAAAAATTCTGAAGTTACCCTATTATTTTTTGAGGATTCATTAAATTGGGAACTTTGTCAGAAGCGCGTAGAAGCTGATATTTCTAATGGAGTTGAACGCTCCGATACTACCGGTAATAGAGAATCTGGTATTCCTATTATTAAAGAGATGAGTGAAAAGTATACACAAATGAGTAAACTTTCAAAAGAGCATAAAGAAGACTTTGAAAAGGTTTTTAAGCGCTGTAAAAGTTGTGATATTCAGTATGTAATTGACATCTCAGACGCAAGAGTTTGTTATTTGTAACTAGTTGGCTTGAAAGCGCTTCAAAGCGCTTAAATTCAAGCAAGCCAATTTATATAAGGAAAACATACTATGGAAAGTATGAAAAAGAGAACACCCTATTACACTTCTAAAGTAATAAGAAAGTTGGCTTTGAAGTTCATGAAGAATGAGCTTTCAATGGAAGAAATCGTAAAAATGGATATGCCACAGGACGCATATGAAGCCCTTATGCTTAATATTGAAGCGTATAAATACGTAATTCAGTATGAAGAATCTGGTAAAAAATATGTGTCTGAACGTCTTCGTACAGCTTACATTGGAGAAGAAGTATCCGATGTAAATGGTACAAAGTATGTATCAACTATTCGTGGTAAACCTACCGGAACTATTGTCGCCATTCCTGATGGTGATAAAATTCTTATTGGTGTATCTAAGCTTGATGAAGATGAAAAATATCCAAGCCCAATTGTTGGTCTTTACCTTGCATTGAAAAATGTAAAGTATTATGAAGATACAGACAGTCCAATGGGCCTTAATGGACACGAAAAGCGTCAGCTTACAAGATTCCGTCTTCGCGCAAAAGCATATTTCTTCCCAGATAAGTACTCTTATTCAAGGGGAACAGATCCAGTTGTTTATCCAAATTATGATGAAGTTCACAAACGTCAGATTATGATTTTGGGTGAAGAAAAAGTAAAAGCTATGGCTTGTCAGCCTCCTGCAAAGGATGCAAAAAATAAGGGTCGTAAAGTTACAATTTAATTAAAAATTTTTGATTAAATTAAAAAGGCTAGGAAAACTCCTAGCCTTTTAATATTTAGCGAACAACTATGCGACTAACATAGTTATCTCCTAAATAGGGGTCTGACGATATATGATCAAAACAGAGATATTTATGTCTTATTACTGTAGTACCTGTAAGTGTACTATCATAGCCCTTATCAGAGTCTGCTAAGTCAATTTGTTCCTGGTATATGTCATTAGACAAATTTCTTATAATGATTGACCCCTTATCATTCTTAAAAGAAATTTCAAAACTATGTAAATTGTAGATGCCCTTTTCTCGCCGTTCTGCTAATCTACTATTAAATTTTAAATTATATGCAGTGGTAGTCTCACTAACCCAGTCATATACATCTAGGCATAATATATATAAGCCTTCTGAAAAAGGTATTGAATACAATTTGCCGACTCTTACACTATATTTTGACGCTAGGATTTCACTGCCGGTTGACATTAGAGAGGTAATACTACGCCAGGTAGGATAGCTTTCAGTACCATTACTTACTAATACATATCCTGCAGTTCCGCTAGGTAAGAGGTTTTTAGCATACTTTACCTCAGAAATTGGGAATTCTTGCGTAGCACTAAAGATAATATCTCCTTCCATTGTGCCACCCGTTATAGGTAACATAGTTTTTTTAGTATTTTCTAGCTGATGATCTAATGCACTAATTGATTTTTTTCTATCATCTATTTCACTATTTAGATTTTTTTGAATAAGTCTTGCTACATTTGCGGTTGCGGCTTCTGTATCAGACTCAGAATCAAGAGTGTCATTTAATTTAACAATACCAGCTACTACAGTTGAGGATATCGGCAAGTTTGCCTTTGTAGCGGAAACTTTACCATTTGTTTGTGTAAGTTGAGTTATAAATGCGGTAGATGTACCGCTTGCGCCCGCTCCACCATAATTTAATGAATTTATAGCATTTGTACCACCCAATCTATCCCACGCATCGCCTGTCCATACATAGTTATCCCCAGTATCTCTAACATCACGAACATCACCTGGAATGTTACCTTTAACTGGTAACGCATCAAAACTGTCAACTGGTGACTTAATATTATATACATTTCCTAATGCTTGAATAGCATTATAAACCGCTTTTGTAGTTGGTACATTATTATCAGTAGCCGTAGATGTGATAGACTTATCAAATGCTTTTTTAGTTGCGGAAATTTTACCATTTGTTTCTTTAATTGTATTTATATAAGAGCCATCTGAACCAACACTTTCTACGTCTAGAAGCTCAATAGCGTCATTAATTGCTTTATTTCTAGCGGTTACCTCAGCTTTATCCGCAGCGTCTCTGGCATTGGATTCATCCATAATTGCAGTATATACAACTTTAGAATTTGGCGCATTTGTAGTATCAGATAAAGCATTTAATTGACCATCAAATGACTTAATTTCTGCTTTAACAATACCATTTTCTTGTTCAACGTACTTAATGTAACTACCATCTTTACCAACTTTTTTACTATCTAAGCTATCTATAGCGGTAGTAATTGCGACGTCTCGGTCATAGATTTCTTTAGCTAAAGCGTCTTTTAAGCCCGTAACCTGATCTTGAGATATTTCTATATCCTTAAATATCATTGTTACTTTACCATTTTCCTGAGTAAATGCGTAGACAGTTCTATTTACATCTGGACGAGTGTTATTAGTATACCCAGAAATGTTAGCGAGGGCTTGCTTAATTGCGGTATTATTTACGGAAGAAATACTACTAATAGCATTTTTTCTGTCAGCGACTTCATTTTTAAGGTCTACCTTTATTACGGCCTCTGCTGATTTACGATTTGCAATTTCTGTTATAAGCGAATCATTTACGGTTTTAACAGCATTTGCAGTTGCGGCAGTTGTTTTAGAAGAGCTAGCTACACTATCATTTAATTTTACAATACCTAAGTATTCTTCTGATGCAGTAGGTAGGAATGCTTTAGTAGCATGTACTAAACCATCATCTTGTGTAACCTGTGTAATAAATTCCCTACTAACACCATCAGCAACTGCGCCTGCGAAGTCTAACGCAGAAATAGCATTTGTTCCGCCTAATGGTGACCAACTATTATTTATCCATACATAGTTTGTACCTGTATCTTTACAGTTACGAACATCACCATCATTATTATTTGTCTTTGGTAAATTATCTTTAGATGCTACACTTTCTTTTATAGTATAAAGATTTCCAAGAGACTGAAGTGCATCATAAACAGCTTTAGAAGAAGGAACACTAGTATTTGTGGAATCTTTATTGATTATGGTATCAAAGGCTTTATGGCTAGCGGAGATAATACCTTTGTTTTCCTGGA
>AUXO017193350.1_pt1 | contig 12158 bp, 11 predicted proteins | sample 768731 | NCBI WGS metagenome assembly AUXO01 (sample SAMN02715735, study PRJNA202380) | gut metagenome | biome: sheep rumen | host: Ovis aries | place: New Zealand: Palmerston North | reverse complement strand
TGCCTCGAAATAGATTTTTGACGCCTGACCTTCCCAGCCTCTAAGTTTGGCAGCCACATCGTTCACAATAAAACCGTCCAGACGTTCCACCTTCTGCCGATAGTCGTCCAAACGCCGGCGGGCCCGTTCGATGAGCTGCTGTTCCGAATCCGATTTCGTGCGGAGCAACAACAGCATGGCCTGCTGGTTCTCTATCTTCTTAGAGATGACACCTTTGATCCAATCTACGGCATCACGCGTGTAGGTGAAGTTCAGCTGGCCTTTTCTGATGGTGGAGATAGAGCCATATTTCGGGCTCCAGATACGTCCTATTGGGGTGCCGGCACGGTTCATGAAAATCACCTCAATTTCCTTCTCCACAGCCAACATCACGGCATCGCTGGTGATCTGGGCGCCCTTACTGATTTGGATGCTGGTGATACCCACAGCTGGCACACGCTGACGTCCGTTAGCCGATGTGATGACAAATCCCTCATTGTCGCGGTTGAGAGACACACCGAATGTATTGAGCACTAATTCCATGGTTTCAATTCTTAGATGATTAGTCAATAAGGAATGACAAAAAGAGGAGATAATCAAAAATCTTCTTGTTGATTCATTCAGTGAAAGTTATAGATTTCACCACACAAAGATTCTCCGAAGCTCTGGTCATTGCTGTATAGAACCATTGATAATCAGACCGCTGAGCATTATACATATAATCAGGCGTACTGATATATACACGTTTCCATTCACCTCCCTGAGATTTATGGCATGTTACCGCATAACCGTATGATGCTCTTAAAGCATTGTAAAAAGGATCCAGTCTCATTTGCATTTCAAACTCTGATGATTCTTGCTTTATGTTTTTATTTTTCATTCTAAAATAAAAATCCAAAAATAAGGCTTTCTGCTGAGCCTGGGTGAGGTTTGCATAATTGCTCACAAGAATGTCTTCTATTAAATATTGACTGAATCGTCTTTTTGAAGAGAGTTCTTCCACTTCAACAAGAACAAAAGTAAGACCGGCCCGTGAAACTCTATTAAGAACTTGAGTGACCTTTACGAAATCACCATTCATCAATCCCGACACATAATTATTCTGTGTCACAAGCAGCAAATCATTCACGCCAACTGTAAGACCTTCAATATGCAGGCTGGGTCTTATCATGTGAGACAGCATCACACTTTCTTTATTGGAACGGCATATCAGTGTCGATTCTTCATAACCATTTTTTTGAACATCTTCAATATATTTATATATCATCTGAATGGATCCACTATATACTTTGATTTGAGGGTTGTTTAAAATCGGGAATGTTGGTTTCCTGGTTCTGTCAGGGTTCTCATACAGTACCCTCACTTTTTCCGCCGCCCTGATTATACCATTGGATTTTTCCTGCCTGACAATCTGTTTCAATTCTGCGATTTCAGTTTCCAACCCGAAAACAGAACTGAAATACTCTGATGATAAAGCCGGAGATTCTTTTATACCAATTGGAGGTAATTGACAGTTGTCACCAACAAAGACGAACTTTCCATACTTATCATATCTCAGTAAATCACTAAGCAGGTAACCACTTCCATATTGAGCCTGAGACGGATTTTTATCAGGCTGATTCCCAATCATTGACGCTTCATCTATCAAATAGAATATTTTCTCTTTTTTAGTCTGATCTTTTTCCTCAAATTTAAATTGGATTAAGAATTGTCCTGTATTATCACGCTCGGGAGGTTCTTTATCGTTTTTATAAATCTCATCAAGATTTTGATTCAGACCCGAGAATTTATAAATCGTGGAATGGATGGTGGAGGCAGGGATGCCCGTTCGGTCACGCATGATCTTGGCTGCGCGGCCAGTAGATGCCAAAAGTTTGAACACCTCTTCACGCTCCTTCAGCTCCTCCACAAACGAGTTGAGCAAAGTGGTTTTGCCTGTACCGGCATATCCTTTCAGGATGAACACCTTCTTGTCCGACTCAATGAAATCCTTGAACTGGTCGAACGCCCTCTGCTGCGAACTGGTGAGCGTGATTCCTTTCTTATTATCAGTTTTCTTTTCCATTGTTTCTGATACAGTTATTGTTTTTGAAGATTCTTGTTTCATGCGTACTGTCTGAATCTGACAAACCGGAACACGGAGATTTTGTTGCCATTGTTGTCTGTGGTGACTTCACGGGTAGTCGTCGAGGCCATACAGCAAACACCTCTTTTTAGAAGACGGCTCACAATAGCGTAAGTGAGGGTCATCTCGCCCATGATATGCACGGCAGAGGGTTCCCCACCCTTCACTCCTTCAATAACAGAAGCTATCTGCACGCAGCTTTGCTCTGCCATTCCCTGAATCTCTTCCTCCGACGCATCTGGCGGAACCGCTGGAAACGGCACATCTACTATGGCACCATAACCCCTTGCCGCATCAGTCTGCTCCCTACTCCATATCTGCGATGGATGATTTGAAAAATTGATGAACATATCTTTATTTGTTATTCTTAAGTATTGTCATACTATTAGTAAAAGGAAACAGCAATAATAGCACAAAGAGGGGAAAAAATATATATTTAAAAAAGTTTATTATTCCTCGTGTGCCTTTCCTGTAAAAAAAGGACTATAATCAGTGTATTTGTTTAATATATCCAAACAAGTACCAAAGGAATCTTCAAATGCTTTTTTTATAGAAGCAAATTCTGCAGTACCTTTACCATGGTCAATAATATTTCTATAGTCTGCCAACTTTGGAAATGCACTTTGTCCTCTCAACTCCTTTATTAAACAATCATTAATCAGAGAAAAGAACTGAAATGGATATTTTTGAAAAATATCATATAATTCATTTTTTTCTATTTTTTTCCATTTAATCTGAAGAGTAGAGCTCAAAAAATCTCTAAATTTGATTTCACCATCTTCTTCATTAATGAAAGGATTTAAAAATTCATATTTATTGTATAAAACAGAAAGTACATATTCTCTCGCTAGAGTATAGGCTTGAGGTAACATATCATAACGTTCAGCCCATTTGATTGCCGCCAACACATTTGTATCTGATTCACTATCATCAAATCCGAATTCGTCTATCTTTTCATATATTTTATCAATCAAGATTCTAATGGGAAGTTTTAATCCCTTAGATTTTCTCAGAGGTCTTTCTGTCCGTTTTAATTTCTGCAAATATGAACCAGACTTAAGCCCTTCACTTCTATTAGCCTGAATAAACTCATCAAGTTCAGAAATGCCATTAATAATTGAATTAATATGAATTACGTCAGATTTTGTTGTTAATTGTAATAATATTTTCGAAACTTTCTTAGGTATCCGGCCAAATTCCGTTATACTTGTTGCCGTTTCAGTCAACTTCTGTAAACGGACTATATTTGTCATGTCAACTATCGGGGCTACACGCTCATTTATTGGAAAATCCTTCACCTTATACGCAGGCCCTAATTTTTCAAAAGCGCCATAATTGACTGAGACGACTTCAACGCCCAACATATACTGGGCAAAATTGAAAAGAGTCGAGGCGAAGAGAGGTATAGATCGGAATGCGTGAGTAATATCAAAAAAAATCTGATCGTTTTCTTTTAATTTCCCATAAACAATGTTGAAGATTTCCCACACATCTTCTTCGGAAAAACCTTCAGGAATAGCAACACCCTCAACCTTAGCATTAAAATTCAGTTCATTCAGACGTTGTTCAAGACCAACCTTTTCAATTTCCTGATCTTTAGTATCTTTTTCATTAAACCTAGTTTGACCATTATTCAGCCAATTAAGTTTATAGGAACCTTCCTCACCTTCAGTATAGAAAACAAAAATACGATCTTCTGCCGTCCAGTCTTTAGCTATTTTCTCCAAAATCGCCTCTTGAATGAAACGGACAGGAGATGAAAGCGTACCATCGCTCCACTTATATCTCGTCTGAAGATAATTGTTCGTTCCAAGGAACGATATAAAAACTTTTCGTGCCATAATATTAGTTATTTTATGATTGTTTTAAATAACTTGATACCATCATTCAAATCTGTAATCATAGAAATTAAACTTTCTGTACTCTCAATGGAATGAGCAAGGCTATTTCTTTTCCGATTATATTTCCAAAAATTCTGTGAAACAACCTGATCGCATTTTCCGCTACATTTTCCTCGTATTATATCCTTTGCATGTTCTCGTTCATCAAAATCACTATCATCCAAATCATTCAACTCGCAGACATAAGTCACGATTGATTCTATTAATGAGATATAAGCTGCTGTGTAATTATGATGCTTAGCCTGCCATTCAGCCAGTTTCAATTCAAAAACAGAATGTCTGTTGATGTTGCTGAATTCTTTCACAAAACCTTCTATAGTAGAAGGTATTATCATTTCTGGGATTCTCGACCTGTAAGATTTGTTTTTGATTCCAGATAAACGCTGAACCTGACTTTGAATGGCTAAGATATGATTAAGATTCATAGCATTTGAGAAATCCCTAATCAAATTGGAAACACTTTTATCTTCCGACTCCACAAGTTCTGCTATTTTACTTCCATTCCCATAATTTTTCAATGCGTAAGCACCTATAATCCAATCGTTAATATTGATGATAGATGCCAGATCCACAATAGGGGTCTTATTGCCCATTTCCTTCGTTATATCCAACATGCCATAAAACACATGGCTGATTGTAATCTGCTTATTGCTGATTGTTTTCAGATACAACAGCAACTGGGTGATGAGAATCGGCAAGGAACGGAAAGAATGGGTGATATCAATAATCAGTTCATCACCATTATGGATATACTGCTCAAGAGAAAGAATCCTATTGATATTCTCCTGAATTTCATCATCATTCAATCCATATTTAATCAGCACTACATGAGAGTCCTGCCCCAAAGCCTTTTCAATTTCATCTTGATGAGGCAGTTCCAATTCCGATTGATGAGAGCTTCTATCGCAATGCTCTGCTATATCAAAATATACGGGGTCGTCTGTCGGTTGATAATCTGGAGAAGAACTTTGCTTGAGATTCAAGTACACCTCCTCCCACATACTGCGGACAGTTCCTATCATAATGGCTTTATCTGCATTAAACTCTTTCCTTAGTGCAAGGGACACAAAAGTATATTCACCTAAGCATTTGCCATTAAGATAATAGTTTGCACAGCGGTATTGTCTCGGTTCTTTATCATGTTCTGGGGCTGTATCGTTATTCTTAGTGATGACACCACCCGTACCTAAAAAGGATATAAGAATTCTTGCCATAAAGCGATGTTATTTATTTGTTGTCAATGATTAAATATTCGTTTTGAAAAAGAGTTATAAAAGAACAGAGTTCTCAACAATTTTCATGGATTAGAGATGAACGATACTTATAATCTTATGTTTTGTAGGATACTATGCAAAAAGCACAGTATCCTACAACACACACATTCGAATTGAATTTTAAAGAATTTTCATTTTTATAAATCCTAAAATATAATTCTCATCATCCAATCTTCGTGTCTTTGGAAACATATAATCTTCGTAATTATAATTTTTAGGTCTTGAAGATGGTGGAATAATTTTGTCAAAATTCGGTAATGCCTCCGTCCATGCCCCTGTCATAAAACGCCATCCAGAGGCGTGTCCCAATCTAAGCACACATTCGTTAGATTTGCAAGATTCAACTACTTCTAAAATCTCACCTATATTATTAATATAATCAACTGCACCATTTTTCTCCTTTTCTATTTCGCTCCAAATATCGATTTCATCTAGTAGAAGTTTTTTGGTATGAGTATTAATCGTTGCAAACAAAGAGCCTACTGACGACATTTCGTTTGGTAGCGATTTAATAGAGTTGGACGAATCATGCGACACACTGTAACTATTATAATTGGAACACAACTTTAAAGAAAGGGTTGAATTCATCTCTTGATCAATAGCCTCAACCAATTGCTTTTTTGATGAATCTTTTAGATCCCGGCTTTGAGTAAGATTAATATTCACCAGCATTGTCGCGACCTCACAGTTCTTTACAAAAGTAGCATCACCAACTTGCAAAAAACGGAAAACATCCGAATTTGGATCACTTCCAAAACATTTTTTCTCCGTATCTTTCAATTCTTTTATGTCTTGAATATGAGGAAGATTCATCTTCCCCATAATCTCTGCCAGTACACAGGTCCTTATTGCTCCTTTAATAGAACTACCTGGTATGTAAGGGCGACCTAATCCGTCATGAATACACTCTTTCAAAGTATTACTCCGATTCAGCGACTTACTATAAAAATTCACCATCATTCTTTTTGCGTATGATTCAGGTTTTAAGCTGGGTGCATAAATCTTAATCAATTCACAAATGTCTTTTCCTCGTTCAATACTATTCACCCATTCATTTAAATGATTTTCGCCAATAGCCTCTAAAACCTTTCTATCATCTACAACACCAATCATATAATCGTCTCCATCTTTATAGGTATAGAAATCTGTACCAAATTGGAGAAAAACGCCACTACCAACATGAATTGGAGTTAACGTTTGTATTTCAATCGTATTCTTTTTATCTATCATATCATCTATAAATTATCGGCAAAGTGAATGGTTTTCCACTTCTATAAACCTTATGCATCTTAGGGTCATTCCAAATAGGTGCCAAATCTACAATTTTTCCTTTCAAATTACATTTTGTTGGGAATACACTACCTTCATCAAACATATAAACCGACATTTTTCTTAATCTTTGAAATTCGGTAACACTGCTTCCTGCCATATATCCGCCTCTCAACAAAAAAGAATAATGCGAACTATTCAAGTTGAGATTGACCAATTCTTCCTTGCTTGGAATATAAAGAGAAAGAAGGAGTTGTGTATTAGCATTTTCTGGGACTGATATTTCAATAAAATCTTCAGACACATCAAAATGCCCCCCACCCACACTTCGATCTGAGCCTATTCCATTTTCTCCTAATTCACGTATTAAAGATAACAATTCTTTGTACACATCATCTGAAGCATCGACGATAACATACAATCCTGCTTCTTTATGAAAGAAAGTCCACTCAAAGAAAAAGGGAACCGTGCCATCATTTGAATTATTCGTCACACAAACTCTCTCCATTAATTGTTTTTTAAGAAATGAGCCTGTGGAACTATGAGATGAGGAATTAAGAAAACTTCCTGAGATTTGCCCTTCTTCTATTTCCAAACATACACCTTCAATAACTTTAGACCATATTTGCAAATCAGCATACTGAAGTTTCTTTAAACGTTTCCTAACTTCCGTCTCCTTTTTCCCTTTAATCTGGACATTTAAACGCCCTTTTGGCAATGGAAGATACAAAATATCCTTAAAAAAAGGAAAAGCGGAACTTATTGTGAAACTTGATAGGAATTGCTCAACATCTTCCGTCTTGCCACGACTAGCCCTTATTGACACTAATGCTGAAGATAATGTGTCACTATGCAATACGGAAGAGGAAAAATCATAATGATTTTTCCCTATGCCAAAATGAACAGGAGATAAATTCTTAAGTTTTATTATTCTGAATTTACTCATAGTTGCCATTATTTATTTTTTTTATAATAGGTTCATCCAAAGATATTTTAATTTGACCATATCCTCTTGAGCCATTTCCGCCAAGGTAATCATCTTGCAACAACTTTATGGCATTTTCCAATATACCTATTAATTCTTTCTCATCTTCTCCTTCAAATATATTCAAAATCATACTTAACTTAAACTCAGCTCCTGCTGGCACACGTTCAAAAGTTCTTGGTTTGGCTTGAGAAGTGATTCTATTTATAGATACTTCTGTTTTACTTTCTGTAATGAAAAGGTCCGTATTATCAAATATTCTTACATCTGAAATCAATTCAGCATCTCTAATAATAATTCTAGAAGGATGGCTACTTTTATTATCTCCAGAAATCCCAAAGAGCTTTCCAGATTTTGTTTCAATAGAATTTGAAGTTTCGCCATTGTCTGATTCGCCATTTGCAATTTCGATTAAGGAACGCATTTTTCCTTTTAAAGAACTTCCTGGGATATAAGGTAAACTATTAATTGGATTACGAACAACAAATTTATCTGGTCCACCGATATTAAGTGATGCATTGGTTCCACCAATATGAAGCCCTGTTAACAACTCTATAGTACCATTATAAATGATTTTCTTTTCTAATTTCATGTTCTCAATTATTTAAGGATTCAACTTTAATAATAAAAATTCATTTACGGAATAAAAGGTATATTCTAATCCACTTCACTGTAAAACTTATGATATGCTATTAATGCCTCAAAAAGACCACAAAAGTTAATGAACGTTTTCTCATTGTTAATTTGAGAATAACATAAATCAAAGATTTTTTTAAATAATAGTAAACCCGAATTATTCCTTTTGCGCCCGCATGCATAAGCGACTTTCGGTTTTAAAAGTAAAAAGGATGTTTTTTCTTTAATAAAACCAGAAACTTGGATTCTTTTAACTTCTCCATAGATGTTTCTTATTTGGGACATAGACAATTTTTGTTCTTTTTCCTTCTTATTTTTAGGAGCCATAAAATTACCAGCTCTATCAGCAAATTCAATCATACTCTCATCAGCTTTGTCAGATATCCATGATGGATTGAACTCATTAGCAATTTTGTTAATTTCAGCTTCCCAATCATTATTTTGACGGGGATAATTGTTGTTTCTTTGATTGTAATTTGGCATAGTTTTATATTTTTAAAAGTTAGACATTACTTCTTGTTTCTAATTCCGCCCATCTACATGCAAAAGCCCACAATTCTAATGGGTGATAATCTGTTTCAAGAGAAATACCATTGACTGTTTTTTTATTTACACAACATTCAATCCTGCAATTCTCAATCAGGGTCTTGGCTTCATCATTCTTTGACCTTGATTTCATCCTACCTAAATCATATGTCATCATCCAGAACGTCTTCATATTCGTTATCTTATGATTCTCAAATTTAGCAGAAGACCAATGAGACAACACTTTTGACAAGAAAGACTTTTCAATAACATTTCTATTTAATGCTTGAACTAAGTTATCTTTCAATGCCTTAACTTTTGGGAACTCTAAATCCCAATTAAGAGCAACGTCCATAAAAGAAACTGCATTCTTAGACTTACAAGACACAGTATGGTTCTTAGCGTTTTCTTCTTCACCATTACTATCTTCAGCCCCACGCATAATTGGATATTTATCAGGTACAATTGCGATGCCTCCAGAAATGGAAAAGATGGGATTGAAACACGTATAAACCCGAAAATGTTCTCGAATCTGTTCCGACATGTCAATTATTGCGCCCCAATCACCCACAATAAACAAATCATCGCCTCCACTATATACTATGAACGTTTTATCTACAAACTCCTTTTTTTGCTGGATTGAATTTATATAGCCAGAGAAAAAATAATCAAATGAACGGCTTAATTCAGAATATCTAGAAAGTGTAGCATATTTCACAGGTATCCCTGATTGGAATATACTGCCAAGATTATCAACATCCATCCTCAAAACGCCAAGCCTGTGAAAGTTCTCATTATCACACATTTCCTCAAATGTCAACTGATTATAGTGATTGCCTCCATAAAACTGCAAACATTTAATGCATTTACTGGTTTTGACTTTTTCTGCGAAATCACAATTAAAATCATCATTGCCATTAAATGTAACAACAGTTACACCATTACCATCAGACTTTATTTCTTGAATATCATCCAAATCCCTCAACTTCAGGAAATAATAATATACTCCCAAATCTATTGGACAAAAAACATCTTTCTTCTCCAGCGATTTCAAAGGATAATCTGAAAGCAAAATTATATCTGTTTCTCTCAAAAGTTTTCCCAAAAGGATTTGCTTTCCTGTTATCTCTTTTATATCACCTATTTCTTTTTTAACATCACCAAGATTTTTATTCTCATACGGTTTCTCGTTTTTAGAGAATTCTTCACCAGAAATCGTATCGACGGGTGTATCACCTCCTATTTGTATTGGTTCAAAAAACAAATCATATTCTTTAAGCATTTTATCTGCATAACGGGATTGTTTCTTTCGGTCTCTTAGGTCGAACAATTGTTTCCATTGATTTGGTAAGTTTTCTCCATTCTGGTTTAACAAAGCATTCTTACTCAACTCAACACAACTTATTGCCACATACAATTTTGTTCCGTGAACCTTGAACAAATTATTCTCAATTGTTTTTACACAAGCTGTCAACTTATCTTTTACGCCCTGAACATTTGGCGCTAAGATGTAAAAACAACCTCCAGAATTGTAAATCACATTTGCCTGTACCAACGAGAGTTCCTTAGAAATATATCTAACAATAGCATCAGACAATAACCTTATATAGAAAGATCTACCTTTGAGATTCTTTCCTGCAAATTTTGACACAATTTCATATATGTATTGCTGGATACCACTCATGTCGCCACCAATAAGCAAAAAAGGAATCTCGCCCTCCGGGAATTCTCCATAATATTCATTCAAACAAGTCGCTATAGACGCCGTGGTTTTTATATGATCATACATCGATATGTCTGGTGCATTGTCATCGGCGGCTAAATTCGATGTGTATCTAAACAGCAAATTGAGCAAAGATTCGCCAAATTCAAGTGAAGAGTCAGACTTAATATATTTAAGTTCTTCCACAAAATCACCCCATACATTTTCTTTTTCATCACTTACCACTTCTGTTTTCAATACTGGAAATGATGATTTATCCAATGTCAACTTACGGGGATAATTAAGATAGTCTTCTGAGCAATCATTTTTGCCTATATTCTGAATTAAACAATATTTAGGCTTTGTATGATGTACAGAAGGTTCCACACCTAAAGACATATATTCAGCCTCCTTTATAATGGACTGAGTCTTCTCATCCAAGGCAGCTATTTCACTTGAGGCAACTCCTCGACATTTATTGATTAAATACAACATCGAGGACAAATAAATTTCTTCTTTTTTTGTACTTTTCATATATTATTAAATTTCCTTGTTAAAATACCATAACCAACACTTACATGCTTACCTAACCCCATATATTGAGGCAATGAAATATTAGATGAGAACTTACAATTGAAGCTCATCAATTTCACTTTTTTAAAACTAACAATTTTGGAATCTGAAACATCAGACAGTGAACATTTTATTTCTTCTTCAATTTTTATTCCTAAGCCTTTTAAAGCAGAAAGGATATTTCCCAATAAAATTTTTTCCAAAAGCCTCGTTCTTTCGATTATGCCTTCTGTATTCTTATAAACGATATAATTCTCTTCATTTAGTGGAAGCCAATTATTTAATTGATAAATTAAGGGTTTTTCCCATATTTGTACCAAAGTACGTTCTGCTTTTATATCTTCCACTTTAATGTCAACGATATTATCACCTATTCTTAATTGCAGGTCACTTTGAGTGAAGAATTCTGAAATGACATCATTCCCTTCACCAAAACATACTATTGAAGCTTTATTACGAATACGTTTGTATTGTATTAAAGGATAAGAATATCTAAGTCCCTCCTCTTTATGGTTATGAAAGAGTATATTGCAGTTCTCCATTGATGAAACGACAGCGCCCCTGAAATTAGTAATCTCCCAAGGTTTCACTTCATTCTCAAATTTCACGATCAGTGATTTGATGTAATTCATGTGCGTAGTTAGTATTAAAGGTTTATGTGTTGTCATGGAATGATGCTATGTTTTGCATAGTTTAATCCCCACTTCAAAGTTAGAAAATAAAATACATAGAAACAAATAAATAAAGAGAAAAAAAAATCAATTAACGGCATTTTTTACAATCACGAACTTAGGGTTCGTAAAAATCCTCTCTTTCAAATATTTATCAAACAACTGGCCTCGATAGTTTCCCAAAATGGTCTCTATCCTATTTCCTTTTTTCATAGTCACAATTGAGTTTAAAGATATAACATTTTGTTTTCTCATAGCAATTTTAATGGATTGCAATCTTATCCTACTCGATTCAGCAACATTGCAGTGGAAACGGCTCCAAATCACGGCTTTTCCGCCACAACATTGCTAACCTTTTGCCATTCAAACGCAAAATTAGCCACAAACTACGAACTCTATGTTCGCAGGTTGTAACTATTTTCTTTTCCTAGACTCCCGAAAAGCCCACTCAAGTCCAAAATCTAACGACTATTAAAATCCACCCGAATGGTCCCCTAAAGTCTAATGTCTATTAAAAA
>AUXO016215099.1_pt1 | contig 12158 bp, 9 predicted proteins | sample 768731 | NCBI WGS metagenome assembly AUXO01 (sample SAMN02715735, study PRJNA202380) | gut metagenome | biome: sheep rumen | host: Ovis aries | place: New Zealand: Palmerston North | reverse complement strand
AGCGCAGAGGATCTGGAAAGACTCCTGGGCGGAATGAACGGACAGAAATAAAGTATAAAGCACAGCAAAAGCCCTCTCCGTTAATCGGAGAGGGCTTATCTATATCTGTGTATCAGTAAAGCTTTTTTATCCACATGGACGGTGCGAGCATCATTATTATCGGTATACATTCAAGCCTTCCAAGGAGCATATCAACGCTCAGAGTTATCTTTGAAAGATCTGAAAGATGTGCAAAGTTGCAGGTCGGACCGACCTTGGCAAGTCCCGGACCGATGTTGTTGAAACAGGTAGTCACCGAGGTGAACGAGGTGGTAAAATCAAGATTGTTCAGGGATATTATCATCAAAGATGTAAAGAAAATCAGGATATAAATAATAAGGTATCCGCTGACTCCGTGGACGGTCTCGATATTTAGGGTCTTATCGTCGGACTTGACCACGTTCACTGATTTCGGGTGAAGCATTTTGCGAAGGTTGCGCTTTGCGGTCCGTACAAGGATTATTAGCCTTGAGACCTTAAATCCGCCTCCTGTTGAGCCTGCACAGGCTCCCACAAACATCAGTATCACAAGTATGACCTTGGAAAATTCCGGCCACTGGTCAAAATCAGCTGTGGCAAAACCTGTTGAGGTCATTATGGAGCTGACCTGGAATGAGGAATATCTGAACGCTTTGGAGAAGCTTCCGTAAACGCCGTAAGCCATGGTGTTTGCACAGATAAGAGCGATAGATGTTGCGATTATGCCAAGGTAAACCTTGAATTCGGAGTTTTTGAGTATATCCGAAAAACGTTTCATTACTATGAAAAAATAAATGTTGAAATTTACGCCGAAAAGCATCATAAACACAGTTACAACGCCTTCTATATAGGCTGAGTTATAATACCCGAGCCCGGCATTTCTGATACCGAATCCGCCCGTTCCCGCAGTTCCGAAGGTGGTGCAGACGCTGTCGTAAAGAGGCATTCCGCCGATCACAAGGAATATTATCATGATAAGCGTAAGAACGGTGTATATCGCATAAAGGATAGCCGCAGACGATCTTCCCTTAGGCACCAGCTTTTCCACGGTAGGTCCCGGGCATTCAGCTCTCATAAGCTGAAGACTGGAGGATTTCTTGTCCGAAGGCAGTATCGCCACCGTAAGCACCAGAACGCCCATGCCCCCTACCCAGTGGGTAAAGCACCGCCAGAACATCATTCCCTTTGTCATTTCGTCAACGCTGGTAAGGATAGACGAACCGGTGGTGGTAAATCCTGAAATACTTTCAAACAGCGCATCTACAAAGTTTGGTATCTCGCCGCTGATATAAAAGGGCAGACAGCCGTAAAAGGATATTACTATCCAGCCAAGAGCTGCTACTGCGATCCCGTCACGGGAGTTAACGTCCATTTCCTTTTGGCGTGTGAAGATAAATATCGGCAGCTGTATGGCAGCCACCGAAAGGGCAACGAGTATAAATACCTTGAAAGTACGCATCTCGTTATAATACAGCGCCACACACGCCGGGATAAGCATAAGCACCGCTTCAAGGGTACATATCTTGGATAGTATATTGAGAACAGTTTTTTTGTTCAAAGGGATCTTCTCCTATTCCAGTATATCTCTCAGTTCCGAGAAACGCTGATCCTTGGTTACAATAATAACAGAGTCGTCAAGATCCATGGTGTCGTTACCGCTTGGGATTATGACCTGACGCTTTTTGATTATTGCACAGATCAGTATGTTTTTCTTCATCTTTATATCTTTAAGAGGCACGCCGGTAAGTCCGGGGATAGCCTCTTTGATATTGAACTCGATGGCCTCTACCTGATTGCCGATGAGGTGGTAGAGAGATTCTATACGGCTTTCGGATGATGCATTTTCAAGGGATCTGACGTAGCTGAGGATCGTACCGGTTGTGAGCTGTTTTGGCATTACAAGCGTATCGAGCCCAAGCATTCTTGCCATATCAACATATGAATCCCTGTTTATTTTGGTGACGGTTTTTGCGTTTGAGTTGTTTTTTGCATAAAGGGACATGATAATGTTTTCCTCATCAAGTCCCGAAAGAGCCACGAAGGAATCCACATCCTTTATCCCCTCGTCCAAAAGCAGCTCCTGATCGGTGCCGTCTCCGTGGATTATTGTAGCTTTGGGGATCTCGTCGCAAAGCTCGGTACAGCGGTTATAGTCCTTTTCAATGACCTTAACACGCATTCCCATTGAAGAAAGCTGTTTTGCAAGATAAAAACCTATCTTTCCTCCGCCCACGATCATTACAGATTTGATCTTGGTCTTTACAAGCCCGTTTTCACGGAAGAACCGCTCAATATCCAGGTGTGTGGCAGCGATACTTATTCTGTCGTCGGCGTGAAGCACAAAGTCACCGGTCGGGATAAATATGCCCTGTTCACGCTGAACGGCACAGATAAGGAATTTTAGCTTCAGCCTTTTATATATTTCCGCAAGGGTCAGACCGATGAAGGGAGAGCCTTCGGAAAGCTTCAGCTCTACCATCTCCACCTTGCCCTTACCAAAGACCTCAAGCCTTGAAGCCGTTGGGAAGACCAGTCCGTTGACGATCTCCCTGGCGGTGTAAAGCTCAGGGTTGATAATAAGTGCAAGTCCCAGCTGATTTTTGATTATGTCTATCTGGTCCAGGTATTCGGGATTTCTCACACGGCAGATGGTTTTTTTTGCACCGAGCTGTCTTCCCAGCATACAGCAGACCATATTCAGCTCATCATGTGCGGTAGTGGCGATCAGCAGATCAGAACCCTTTACTCCGGCATCGATCTGAACTCCGGCAGTGGCTCCGTTTCCCTCGATACACATTATATCCTGAGAATTGAGCAGCTTTTTAACTGCCTCGGGGTTACTGTCCACGGCAATAACGCTGTGCCCTTCCTCAACCAGCTGCTGTGAAAGGGTAGCGCCTATTTTTCCCGCACCGATAACAACAAATTTCATTCTCGTGATATGCTTGCAAGGGCAAGCATTTCCTCCTTTTCATTGGATAGTAAACACACACTAAATTATACACCCGTGCAGAGGTATTGTCAATATTGAACAGTTTACAAAGAAATCACACCAAAAGGGTATTTTTTTGTGATTTAGTTGTACAAATAACACAAAAGAGCTGCACGGATGCAGCTCAGTATCTTTTGATTATTTCCAGGGACGAGCTTTGCCTGTCCAGCCTTTTTCCTGCCAGTATTCAGCATCCGCTTGGTTCCAGCCTTTTTTCTGTACTAAGTGGAATAAAAAGAAGAAGGCTCTGGTTTTTAGTCCCGGTCTGACCTTTCCCTGTTTTTTTGCCAGTTTCCGGGCGAGGGAAGAGGTATGCTTTTCAATAGCATTTTTCTTTTTTTCGCTTACGCCCTCCCAGTTTATTGAAGCGACATTTACGCCGTATTTGTATATTTTCCCTGTTCCCCAGTAAAACAGGCTGTCAGCCATATCCTGATTAGTCTTTTTGGTTCCGCTGCCGGCTGCTGTGCTTATGCACACAGCCTGCTTTGTAAACATCGAAGCCTGGGGTCTGTGGACCATAAAGCGGTAGCCGTAGTGATCGAGAAATGCTTTCATGGCGCCTGTTGCGTGACAGACATACACAGGACTTGCAAGGATCAAAATATCCGCCTCGTCCATGGCTTGTGTCAGCGGCAGGAGTTTTTTGTAGTGGGGACAAAGCTGTTCGTTTTTCATTATACAGTTAGCGCAGCCTACGCAGATATCCCCGAAATCACGGGGCAAAAAGAATTCTGTGACATCGCCCCCAAGCTTATCCGCAACCAGACGGGCAATATGATAAGTGGAGCCTTTGTGGCTTTGTCCGTGGATAACAACGATCTTCATGGTGTTTATTCACCTTATCTTTTTTATTTTTACTATATACGTTTTGTGCCTGTTTTATGCTTCCGGCAAAGGTCTGATTTGAGCACAAACAGCCTGCAACAGTACATATCAGACTGTTTTTGATCCTATCCAAGTGTCTTTTTTTGCCCGTCCTTGCTTATCACCACGTTGGCAAACAGTTTTTTGGTGCGCTTTTGGTAATATCCGGGATTTGGCATAGCAGGGCTGTAATGGGTGAGCCAGAGTTCTTTTGAGCCTGATCTCACGGCAATATCCGCACTTTGCGAAAAGACCATATGACCTTTTTCCCTTACCTTATCCAAAAGCTCATCGTCGCCGTACATACCCTCGCAGATCAGCAGATCGGAATCTTTTGCAAATTCAGCCATATCTGCAAACGCCTTTGTATCGGTCATATAGGTTATCTTGATGGGGTCTCTTGCGGCATCTGTGACCATGGCGGTGGTTATCACCTTATCTCCCACGGTAACGCTTTCTCCACCGTGGAGCTGACGCCAGTATTTAACGTCGACTCCCAGTTCTTTCGCCTTATTGGGATTAAAAACAGGTTTTCTGTCCAGTCTGAAAGAATAGCCCATACATGGTATCCCGTGGCGCAGGGGGAGAGTGTTTACCACCATATCGTTCCAGTGCATGGTATTGGGCTGTGAGCTGTCCAGCTCCACAATGTCTATACCATAAGGGAGCAGCGGGCAGATACAGCAAAGATTTTTTATTATCCTCGCAAGTCCCTTGCAGCCGTAAATGGTGATATATCCCTTTTTTCCGGTGTTGCCTATGGATAAAAGCAATCCGGAAAGACCGGAGATGTGGTCGGCGTGGAAGTGGGTAATGAAGATAGCGTCGATCTTATTGAGCTTGCATCCGTGCTGAGCAAGGGCTATCTGTGTTCCCTCACCGCAATCGATAATTGCAGCCTTGCCGTTATATTCCACCCACAGGCTTGTGAGCCATCTGTTAGGCAGAGGCATCATTCCTCCTGTGCCTGCCAGACATACGTCTATCATCTTATCACCCTCATTCTTTTTCAGCATCTACATATTATTATGAATCAAAAGCCTACCTTTGTCAAGGCAAAAAGTGTAAATTTGCATAAAACAAAGACCGCACCCTCTCTCTGAAGGGAGAAGGTGCGTATTTTCAATGTTTTGTTATGCCTGTGCCTCAGGGGTCTGCTGGTCGCAGCCGCAGTTTACGCCGTTTTTGACATCGTCAAATTCTTCAAGCATCTCCGGGGCAGGTGCCTTGGTGCAAAGGCTTGCCAGGATGATACAAACAAGGCTTATTGCGAAACCTATCACCAGAGAATAAAGTCCGGTGGACTCAGCAAGGGTCTTTCCGCCAAATTTGATGTAGTCCCATATTATAACGGTCAATGCTCCTGATGATATGCCTGTCACGGCACCTGCGAGATTGGTGCGCTTCCAGTACAGCGACAGGAGCACGATAGGACCAAAGGACGCTCCAAGCCCTGCCCAGGCATCCGAGACCAGTCCCATAACGCTGCTGTCAGGGTCAAGTGCTATTATGTAAGCTACCACAGCCACCGCAAGCACTGTGAGACGGCTGACGAGCAAAACACGCTTCTGGGAGGCTTTTTTGTTTATAACAGAGTGGTAAATGTCCTCGGATACAGACGATGCGGTAACCAGAAGCTGTGAATCGGCGGTGGACATTATTGCCGCAAGTATACCGCAAAGGAATATCCCTCCGATAAATGCGATACCTATATCCTCGTTGAACACCTTGCGTATCATTTCGATAAACACCTTTTCGGTGTCTGAGCCTTTGAGGACTTCTGAAAGATAAGCTCTGCCCACAACGCCGATAATGCAGGCGAATGCAAGAGAGAGCGCACACCAGCATATACCGATCACTCTGGATTTTTTGATTTCCTTTTCGTTTTTGATCGCCATGAATCTTACGATAATATGAGGCATTCCGAAGTAGCCCAGTGCCCAGCCCAGCTGGGAGATTATGTCTACAAAAGAATAGCTGTTGCCGTTTGCATCGGAGAAAAGGTCAAAGAAAGCCTTTGGCTCCACACCCGATGAGGTGATATTGTCCATAACATTGCCTGCGCCCACAAGCATAAATGCGATTATGGGAACGGTTATAACGCCTATCAGCATAAGCAGCCCCTGGATAAAGTCGGTGACGCACACCGCCATAAATCCGCCCATAAAGGTATATGAAAGGATCACCACGGTCCCTATGGTAAGACAGAGCTTATAGTTTATGCCGAATATGGAATTAAACAGCTTTCCGCCTGCTGCAAGGCCGGAGGCAGTATACACCAGAAAGAAGATAAGTATGGCTAAGGATGAGATAAGCAGCAAAATACGGTGCTTGTCGTGAAATCTGTTTTCCAGGTATTTTGGCAGGGTCAGCGAGTTATTTGCTCTTATGGTATACCGGCGAAGCCTTTTGGCAACGAAGATCCAGTTAAGAGCTGTTCCTATAAACAAGCCTATTGCTATCCATATCTGTCCTGTTCCCAGGGCGTAGACCGCACCGGGAAGTCCCATAAGCAGCCAGCCGGACATATCCGAAGCCTGAGCTGAAAGAGCAGCTACCCAGCCGGAAAGACCTCTTCCGCCAAGGAAAAAGTCCTCGGAGCTCTTGGTTTTCTTCATATAAGAAACACCTATCAGCAGCATACCTAAAAGATAGCAGGCAAATGCTATGATTATCCAAACTGTTGATGACATTTTCTCTATACCTTCCTTTACTTTGCCTTTGTGTCGATCTCCTCAAACAGCCTTGCAAGCATATCGTCGCAAGCAACGCCGCTTTCCGCGCCTGTCTTTCTTGAACGTACCGAAAGGGTATTGCTTTGTACTTCCTTATCGCCGATAATGAACATATAAGGTATTCTTTCAAGGCGTGCTTTCTTGATCTTTGTACCGATGTTGATATCGTCTGCATCTACTGTTACACGCATTCCTCTTGCGGTCATCTTATCGGCAAGCTTTTGTGCGTATTCAATGTGAGCTTCACCGATAGGCAAAAGCCTTACCTGTTCCGGAGCGAGCCACAGGGGCATAACGCCGTTAAAGCGCTCGATCATATAAGCCAGCGTTCTCTCGTAGCAGCCAAGGGAAGTTCTGTGAATGATATACGGCAGCTTTTTCTGACCGTCCTTGTCAACGTAGTACATACCGAATCTTTCAGCAAGCAGCATATCTATCTGTATAGTTACCAGGGTATCTTCCTTGCCGTAGACGTTTTTGTACTGGATATCCAGTTTAGGACCGTAGAACGCAGCCTCGTCGATGCCTATATCGTAGTCAAGTCCCAGGTCATCAAGTATCTTTTTCATTGCAGCTTGTGCATATTCCCACTGCTGCGCTGTACCTTCGTATTTGTTCTTCGGATTAGCGGGATCCCACTGGGAGAATCTGAATGTACAGCTTTCAAGGAGTCCCACCGTATCAAGACAGTATTTTGCAAGGTCAAGGCAGAACTTGAACTCCTGCTCCAGCTGATCGGGACGAATGATGAAGTGTCCCTCGGAGATGGTGAACTGACGCACTCTGATAAGTCCGTGCATCTCGCCCGAGTCCTCGTTTCTGAAAAGGGTAGATGTCTCCGTCAGACGCATAGGAAGCTCCCTGTAAGAGCGCTGTCTGTTAAGGAACACCTGATACTGGAAGGGGCAGGTCATCGGACGAAGTGCGAAACATTCCTTTTCCTCGTCGTCCGGATCGCCCATTATGAACATACCGTCACGGTAATGATCCCAGTGCCCCGAGATCTTGTAAAGGTCTCTTTTTGCAAAAAGGGGAGTCTTGGTCAGCTGACAGCCTCTTGCCTGCTCAACGTCCTCGACCCATCTTTGAAGCAGCTGGATAACTCTTGTACCCTTTGGCAGCATGATTGGAAGTCCCTGACCGATATAATCAACGGTAGTGAAATATTCAAGCTCTCTTCCAAGCTTGTTATGATCTCTCAGCTTTGCCTCTTCAAGCATTTTCAGATGCTCTTCAAGCATCGAAGCCTTGGGGAAGGACACGCCATAGATCCTGCAAAGCTGTTTGTTGTCCGCTGCGTCGCCCCAGTATGCGCCTGTGGTGGAAAGCAGCTTTGTGGCTTTGATGGACGAAACGTTCATAATGTGAGGGCCTGCACACAGGTCAACAAAATCTCCCTGTTTGTAGAAAGAGAGCTTTTCCCCCTTGTCATCGTGCTTGTGGATAAGCTCGATCTTGTAGTCCTCTCCTCTGTCCTGCATAAGCTTTACAGCCTCGTCCACAGGCAGCTCAAAGCGCTCCAGCTCGTAGCCTTCCTTAGCCAGCTTTTTCATCTCTGCCTCGATCTTTTCAAGGTCAGCCTGAGTAAACGGCTTTTCCACGCCGAAGTCATAGTAATATCCTGTCTCCGTTGCAGGACCCCTTGCAAGCTTTGCCTCAGGGTAGAGGTTTTTCACAGCCTGAGCCATAAGATGAGATGCTGTGTGCCAGAAAGTTTCCTTTCCTGACTTTGAATCAAATGTCTCCACCTCAAAGGTGCAGTCATGGTCCACAACGGTCCTTATATCAAAAACCTGTCCGTCCAGCTTTACGCAGCAGGCAGCCTTGTAAAGCCCCATGCCGATGCCCTTTATTATCTCGCTTGCAGGCATTGCCTTTTCGATCTCACGGATCGAACCGTCTTTAAGTGTAAGTTTTATCATAATGTATCCTCCGTTTGATTATTTATAGTGTCGTTTTTACTGGTTGGTAAGCTGGGTGTTCTTTTCCACCATCAGGCAATGGGTGATGTAGAAATATCCCCATACAGCCACAAGAAGTATCCCAAGGAAAAAGACTATATTATTGAGAGTTTTCCTTGTTGTCTCGCTGATAATGCACTTTTTGCTCCCGTCCGGCAGCTTTACGTCAAGCACCCGGGAGAAAAATGTGCCGCCCCAATAGCCTATTATCCACACGGGTATGAAAAAAAGCACACCCTCGTAGTAAGATATTTTTTCTGTCATCGCCAGGTATATCAGAAAGCAGGACACGCAGTGACTTAACATAGCAACGGTAAAGCATACTCCGGCTATGCGCTTTTTGTTACGCAGGGTCCTGGGGTCAAAATAATATACCTCGTTCTGGTTAGCGGTCTTTGTAAGATCCCGGGTTCGGTTGCTTCCCATATTGTTTGCACCCATATCCTTCACCTCCCGTCGGGATTTTTTGAAATATAGTTATATGGATGTACTTGTGCCTGGGTCTTTCGGTAAAAATGTACATATAACAAAAAAATCCTGCGAAAAACTCGCAGGACGCTGTAATTGCGTGGTTCCACCCGTGTTCGGAGAAATAATACCCTTTCTCCCTCGTGACCCGATAACGCCGGTCAGGCGGTGCGGATTAACGCACGCTCGCAGGGCGGTATCCTTTGCGCCGGGGCATTTCCCTTCCACCAAATGGGAAATTCTCTGCTGCCCTTTTTGCACATTGGCTTCCCTGGTCAACACTTTTGCACTATTTACCTTATCTATTTTACCACCCGAAGGCGAAAGTGTCAAGGAAATGTATAAAATATTTGGATTTTTCGTGCGTTCAGACAAAAAACACCTTGACAATTCAGTGATTTTGTATTACAATAATACCATGCATTATAATTTTTTAAAATGGATAAGCAGGGCTTGTCTTTTCTATAAAATAATTTTGCTAATTTGTATCTTTACAATTTAATATTGGTGATGCCCTGCGTTTTGGGATAAAGATCAACTCTTTTTTTGCAAATCGCAACGGGTATCAACTTCAAGAAGGAGGAAAAACTATACAATGAGCACAGGAATAACGATCTTGTTGTGTGTAGTTGCTCTCGTTCTTGGCGCAGGTATCAGCGGAATCATTTGTTTTAAGCAAGGTATAAGTTACCGTAAAAAAACGGCGGAGGCGGCAGTTGGCTCGGCGGAAAAAGAAGCCGAGAGGATCGTTGATGATGCTAAAAAGACAGCGGAAACTTTAAAGAAAGAGGCCTTGGTGGAAGCAAAAGACGAGATACATAAATCACGCCAGGAAACGGAAAGAGAGCTCAAAGAGAGAAGGACAGAGGTTTCAAGACAGGAACGCAGGATCCAGCAGAAGGAAGAGTCCATAGACAAAAAGCTGGATAATCTTGAAAAGAAGGAAGAAACGCTGCAGAACAAGCTCAAGTCAGCCGACGAGAAGATGGCTGAGGCTGACAGGATCAAGAAGTCACAGCTTGATATGCTGGAAAAGATCTCACAGTTTACTGTGGATCAGGCAAAGGAATATCTCCTGAGCCAGCTTGATGATGAGCTGGTACACGAAAAAGCGGTTCGTATCAACAACTATGAGACACAGATCAAAGAAGAGTGCGATGCAAAGGCAAGACAGTATGTATCCTTGGCTATCGCAAGATGTGCGGCGGATCAGGTATCCGAGACCGCAGTATCAGTAGTACCTCTTCCCAACGATGACATGAAGGGAAGGATCATCGGACGTGAGGGAAGAAACATCAGAACCATTGAAACGCTTACAGGTGTAGACCTGATAATCGACGATACTCCTGAAGCTATCACGGTCTCATGCTTTGACCAGGTGAGAAGAGAGATCGCAAGGATAGCACTTGAAAAACTTATTCAGGACGGAAGGATCCACCCCACTAGGATCGAGGAAATGGTCGACAAGGCAAGGCGTGAGGTCGAGCTGAAGATCAAACAGGAGGGTGAAAGAGCCGTTCTTGAAACTAACGTTCACGGACTTAACCATGAGCTGGTGAAGCTGCTGGGAAGGCTCCGTTTCAGAACGAGTTACAGGCAAAATGTTCTTAATCATTCTATCGAGGTGGCACACCTTGCGGGAATGATGGCATCTGAACTTGGTGTTGACGCAAATCTGGCAAGAAGAGCCGGACTGCTTCACGATATAGGTAAGGCATTGAGTTATGAGATCGAGGGATCTCATGTTCAGATAGGCGTAGATGTATGTAAAAAGTATAAGGAAAGCCCCGATGTTATACACGCTATCGAGGCGCATCACGGCGATGTGGAGACACGCACCGTTGTGGCTGCACTGGTACAGGCTGCTGATGCTATTTCCGCAGCAAGACCGGGCGCAAGAAGTGAAAATTACGAAAACTACATTAAAAGACTTCAGAAGCTTGAGGAGATCTGCACCTCTTATGACGGCGTAGAGAAATCCTTTGCAATTCAGGCGGGCAGAGAAGTCAGAATAATGATCCAGCCTGAGAAGATCAACGATGAACAAATGGTACTTGTTGCCCGTGAGATAGCTAAGCGTATAGAGGACGAGATGAATTATCCCGGACAGATCAAGGTAAATCTTATACGTGAAAGCAGAGCAGTCGAGTACGCAAAGTAAAAAACAAGGCGGACAATATTTATTATTGTCCGCCTTTTTATCAGGCATATTCTTAGTATTGGAGGCTTGGTCTTATGGCACAGCAAAAACCCGGAGAACGCAAGCATCTTTTCGGGACCACGGAAAAATCAGATTTTATACTAAATATGAATCAGCAGCAGACATTCAAGCTGTGCGGTCTTTACAGTATTATCGCCATAGCGGTGCTGGCTGCGATCAATATCCCATTTACCATACTCAAGCATACGTTTGACTATAAAGATGAAGAAGGCGTGCTGCATTATGCAGACGATCTTGTGGCGCATTACGCCAGTATTCTTGTTGTAGGTGCAGGGCTTATCGGATTTTGGTTCTTCCTTGTGGCAAGAATGAAAAAAGAGATTGTTTTAAAGGACAATAAGCTTTTGCTTATCCCGGCATTCATCATAGGTGTTTCTGCCTGGTCTATGTTTGCATCGGGGAATATAAGTGCCGGATTTTTCGGATACCTTGACCGGTCGGAGGGCTTGCTGACGATCCTGGCATACTGGGGCTTTTTTGCAGCAGGCATGGCGGTAACGGGTGACAATTGGCGGCAGAAATTTACCGATTTTCTTGCAGCGCTGGGGCTGGTCAACGCTGTTGTGGGTATTTTGCAAAGCATACCTGCCCTTTATGATGTTGTGCCAAATAAGTTCAAGGATATTTTTGTCAGATTCGGTCAGGCAGCTTCTGAAAATGAGATCGCTACAAGTGAGGGTATATACGAAAAAGGATATGCTGCCAGCGGACTGCTTATAACTCCATTCGCCCTTGCTGCGGTGATGACACTGGTCATAGCGGTGACCCTTACAGGGTGCGCCCTTGTTAAAAGCGGAAAGAAAAAAGCATTTTACGGCGTTACTGCTGTAAGCTGTACTGCGGCGGCTGTGCTGACAAAAACACTGGCAGGCGCTGTGGGTGCAGGTGCAGCTGTG
>AUXO013932123.1_pt1 | contig 12162 bp, 2 predicted proteins | sample 768731 | NCBI WGS metagenome assembly AUXO01 (sample SAMN02715735, study PRJNA202380) | gut metagenome | biome: sheep rumen | host: Ovis aries | place: New Zealand: Palmerston North | reverse complement strand
GCAGAGATTTACTTCAATGGTCGTATGGTTGGTACAGGCAGTTGGAAAACTCAGTTACGTGAAGGTGTTTACGAAGTAGAGACACGTGCCCCTGATTGCGATCCTGTTAAATCTTCATTTACGGTAGTTGCCCAAATTAACAATGAGATAAAGGCAACTCCGCCTACACCTCATACTGGTTATCTTAGCGTATATACACGTCCAGCAACAGCTACGGCAGTATATAACGGATCTCATGCACTTACGCTGCAGGAGTCTAACATTCTTCCTATTGGTACATATCAGGTAGAAATCTCTCGTAAGGGTTATCTAACAGAGACTCACGAGTATACTGTAACCCGAAATGAGACTACAACCGATACCGTAACTCTTAAGCGTATTAAGTATGTAAAGCCAAACACATTCTATTTTGGTGGCGCTTATACTCTACGTACTTTGGCTGGTGCATCAGGTATAGTTGGAGCAGTTATTTATAATAACGACCTCCAGCTTAGTTATACTCTCGGACTCACCAAGAGCCAAACGGCCTATTGGTATAATTCCAACGAGGGGGCTCGCTATCAGAGTGGTGTATCATATAAGATGTCGTCTATGGCAGCCAAATACGGTTATCAGATTAACCTGATGAATAAGTTTGCTATCACACCACAGCTTGGATTCTCTATCGATAAGCTGTCGGCTACTATTGAGGATGGCTCTGTTACATATGGTGATAAGGCTACTTGTACTTGTATTACCATAGGTGTTAAATTATTGTTGGTTCCATTCCAGCACTGCTATTTGTTTGCAGCTCCCGAGTTAGGCATCGCTAATAAGAAAGGCGGTGACTTTGAGCGTATTGCTGAGGCCACTAATGTAAGTGCAGGCGGCTTCACAGCTAATTTCGGAGTGCTTATTAACTTCTAATAATATAATAGGTATAACAGTAAAAAAGCAAAGAGTATGAAAACAAATAGATTCATTAATATAAAAGTGGCTCTCTTCATAGCTGTATCTGCATTTATGGCAGCTTGTACTATCGAAGATGCCGATACGAGTGTAGAGCCTAAGGCAGAGAAGTTGTCTGTAGAGGAGTCTGTTCAGATGACTGCTACACAGACCGATCAGGCTGTTAGCGTAAAGTCTGATGTGGGTTGGGATGTAAGTATCGAAGGCGGTTGGTCTGGACTTACGGTTTCTCCTATGTCTGGTACTGGTGATGGTCAGATTACCATTCATACCGATGCCAACACCACCCGTCAGAGTCGCGAGGCTACAGTCTCTATCACAACCAAGGGAGGCGTTAACCAGAAGTTCGTGATTAATCAGGCTCTCAGCGATGTCCTTCTCGATATTGATGGTATCAGTAGTCTTGACTTCGAGGCTTCGCCAGAAGAGAGCAAGACTTTCAGCTTCACTTGTAACACCACATGGCAGATTACCACCAGTGAAAGTTGGATCAGATGCGACAAAACTCAGGGTGGTGAGGCTATTTCTACTAAAGTCGGTTCTACTATTTCTGTAATAGCAGACGAAATCCAGACCGATGTACCTCGTACTGGAGTGATCGTTATTTCAGCTGAGAATGGTGCTAAGACCCAGCAGATCTCTGTTTCGCAGGAAGGTAAAAAGATTGAACTTTCCGTTTCGCCTTCAGCCTTTGAGGTCTTTGCAACTGGCGAACAGAAGATTGTCCAGATTAACTGTAACGCTGATTGGACACTGAAGTATGATAATGGAATATTGCTCTGCGATACAACTGCTGGAACAGGTAGCCGAGACATTATTGTAACCTGTCTGCCAAACAAATCTATTAATCCGCGCTCAGCAACTATGACTATCACCTCTGGTATACAGGATATTAAGACACAGACTGTAACCTTTACTCAGTCTGCAGCAACTGTTCCAGAGCTTACTGCATTCTCATTGGTTGATGGTAGTGTAACAAAGAACGAGGCAGAGTTTGTATTGGATTTCACAACAATGTTCTCAATCGACGATTATGGTATTCAGATTTGGGAAGAAGGTTATGAGAGTTCAACCAAGAAGACTTTGCAGGCTCAGAACTCGGAATCTGGCATTAATGAATTGAAGTTCAAAGCTACTGGTCTTAAGTCAATGACAACTTATCAGGTTACTGGTTTTGTAAAGAACGATGTGGGTACTGCAACAAGTACTAACACAATAACCTTTACTACAGGTGGAGTAAAGCCTTCTGGCGATGACAATCCTACTCCAGCTCTTAGTCGAAAGAAGAAGTAAAACTTAAACAATCACGATTATGAGGAAATTGTTTGTTTTATTCGTTTTGACCGCTCTTCCGTTATTTTCTTTAGCGGATGTCAATCAAGTTGAGATTGGCGGTCTATATTATAACCTCTATGATGCTGTGGAGGCTTCGGAAACCGAAGGTATTCCGGCCTCTGAAGCATATGCTGAGGTTACAAGTTCTGAAGGAAGTAGTTACACTGGCGAAATTACTATCCCTGCATCTGTAGAATATGAGAGCAAAACTTATCCTGTTACACGGGTTGGTAATAATGCCTTTTCTGGATGCAATGATATAACTTCGATTTCTTTCCCTACTTCTCTTCGAACTATCGGAGACTATGGCTTCTATGATAACTATAATCTTAAGTCGGTAGATTTACCAGAAGGCTTGACTTCAATCGGCTCATGGGCTTTTGGTTATGTTGGAAATTCGATAGGTGGCGTAAAAGTAGTTTTGCCTTCTACCTTGACAAGTATTGGGAATAATGCTTTTCGAACCAATAATACTATTTCTGTTATAACCTCTCGTATTCAGACTCCTTTTGAAATCAGTACCACTGTATTCAGTTCTTCATCTTCAGCTGTTCTTAGCGTTCCCTCTGGTACAAGATCGGTTTATCAGGCGACTACAGGCTGGAACTCGTTCGATGAAATTTATGAAGGAGAAATTGATGAGGCTTCAGATGGCGTGCTTAACTATAGATTCTCTATTAATGGAGGTACTGCTACGGTTATTTCTGGTGATTATTCTGAGTTGCGTAATGTCACCATACCAGGATCAGTTAATCTTGAGGGTACAGATTATGCAGTAAAGGCTATAGGAAATAATGCCTTCAAGAATAGCTCTCTTGATACATTGATTATATCCTCTGGTGTAGAAACCATAGGCAATCAGGCTTTCCAGTATTCTTATAGTCTAAAGAGTTTGGAACTTCCTGCATCAATTAGATCCATCGGATCTAATGCTTTTGATAACTGTTACAATCTACAGAATCTTGTTATTCCTGAGGGGGTTGTGTCTATAGGGAATTCAGCTTTTATATACTGTTATGGCATTAGAAAATTAGAGCTGCCTTCTACGTTGACAACGATTGGCAATAATGCTTTTTGGAATATAAGAGACTTAACAACTGTTATATCGCGTATAGCTGTGCCTTTTGAAATTCATCAAAATGTATTTGCAGTATCATCAAATGGTTCTTATAATGACGCTGGCGAATGGGTAGAAACATATACCCTATCTAAAGCTACACTATATGTTCCCGATGGCACAAAATCTGCTTATCAGGCTATCGATGGCTGGAATATGTTTGCCGACATAATAGAAGGCAATCCTAAAGAAGCAACAGTCGATGGTTTGAATTACTTCTATCTTGAAGGAAAGGGCAATGCAACGGTCATTGGTCGTGCAGATGATACAATGAGGAATATTAACATTCCTTCTACTGTTAATATTGGTGGGACGGACTATTCTGTTAAGTCGATTGGCGCACGTGCTTTTTATGACATTAGTCTTGATACGGTTACAGTAGCAAATGGTGTGGAAACAATTGAGGAATATGCGTTTTACGATAGTGATGGTATAAATATATTAACTCTTCCATCAACACTGAAGTCAATTGGAAAATATGCTTTCGTTTACGCATATATAACTTCTTTGGTTCTTCCAGAAGGACTTACCAGTATTGGTGAAAATGCCTTCCAGTCATGTCATAGACTTACTAAAGTTGAACTGCCATCTTCACTAACATCAATTGGTAGTGGCACTTTTACTAATTGTGAAAATATTGCGACAGTTATTTCTCGCATTCGTAGTCCATTTGAAATAAGCAAATCAGCTTTTGCTCGTTCTTTTAGTACAAACTGGAATTCAGAAACGGAGAAGTATGATTCAACTTTTACTGCTTCTAACGCAATTATTTATGTTCCTGTAGGCACCAAAACGGCATACCAAGCTATTGAGGGTTGGACGATGTTTGCTGATATTATTGAGGGTGAGCCTGTAGAAACTACGGTTGATGGTCTGAATTACTTATGTATTGTAGGTGCTGGTACAGCAACTGTAACGGGGCGTGCAGATGAAACTCTGAGGAATATAACTATCCCAAGTACAATTCCTTACGAGGGCTCAACCTATAATGTTAAGGCAATTGCAAACCGAGCACTCGAAAGTTGCAGTATTGATACATTGGTTATTAGTGAGGGCATTGAGACAATTGGTGACTATGCATTCCAATACAACTACAACTCTTTGAAATCTGTTACCTTGCCAAGTTCATTGCGTACTATAGGTAATTATGCTTTCTACTACAACTATGGTTTCAATAACTTGGTTATACCTCAGGGCGTGGAGACTATCGGAGACTATGCATTTCGTAATTGCAGTGGATTAAAGAGAGTAGAACTTGGTTCAACGATTAAGAGTATCGGAGAATTTGCATTCTATAATTTGAATAATCTTAAGACCGTTGTTTCTCGAATCCAAACACCAATTGATATTAAGGGAACAGTTTTCTGTCAGTCTTATAATACTACTTATAATTCTGAAACAGAGAAGTATGATACTACTTATACGGCATCTCCTGCTACGCTCTGTGTACCTGTTGGTACTTTGGCTGCTTATCAGGCCATTCAGGGTTGGACGGTATTCACTGATATCGTTGAGGGTGAGTTGATAGAAATAACATCTGGCGATTTGGCTTACCTTATTAATGCTGATCGCAAGACTGCTACAGTTATCAAGGGTACTAATTACAGAAACCTCACGAACGTTAATATTCCTTCTACTTTCATGTATGAAGACTCGGAATATTCTGTTAAGGACATCGATTCAAATGCATTTGAAGAGACAAATATCACGTCATTGAGGATAGGTGAGGGCGTTTTGAAGATTGGCGATTACGCATTCCAGAACTGCACGAGGATGTCTTCTATGTCACTTCCTTCTACGCTGACATCTATTGGCGAAGCCGCATTCAGATATTGCTATCAGCTGTCATCGATTGCTATCCCTGCCAGCCTGACAAGCATTGGTGATATGGCTTTCACGGCATGTACAAATGTTTCTTCAATTGTTGTTGCCGAAGGAAATACGGTTTATAACTCTCAGGGTAGCAACTCTATTATCGAGACAGCAACAAACAAACTAATTCTCGGTTGTAAGAATTCTGTTATTCCTGACGGCGTAACCGAAATCGGATTTGAGGCATTCTTTAACTGCCAGATGACATCCATGAAGATTCCATCTTCAGTAAAGACTATTGGTCAAGAGGCATTTACCTCTTGTGGAAAACTTACGGAGATGATTCTCCCTGAGGGCGTAGATTCTGTGTCAATGAATGCTTTTAATGACTGCTATGCGATGAGGACATTGCAGCTTCCAAACTCATTAAGAGTGATGGAATATGGAGCATTCGGCAATTGCCGAGGTCTTGAGAATGTAGTATCTTATATCGAGAATCCTACCGACCTTAGTGAGGAAGTGTTTGGCAATGATGAGGATCTTTACAAGCAGGCTACTCTTTGGGTTCCAAAGGGAAAGATTGCTACTTATCAGGAGAAGGAAGGCTGGAAGCGCTTCACCCTCTTCGATGAGTTGTTAGGCGATATCCTTACCAAGCCTGCCGTTAGCTATAATGGTCACTATCTGGTACTTACGGTTCCTGAGGCTGAGAGAGCCGCCATCTATTATTCTTCTGATGGTTCAGAGCCTACTACACTCTATACCGATACCGTCTCTATATATAATATAGGTGTAATCAAGGCAATCTCTAAGCGCTTCGGATCGTTCACGGTTGATACTACCAGCTACGATATCCAGTATGTATTTGATGGCATTACCGCCAAGACTGCTGTAGGTGGAGTGCTGGCTAATGCCTTCGAGTGGTGCGGAACCGGCAATGTGGAGAAACTTGATATCGTTGGAACTCTTAATGACGACGACTTCGCTACTATCCGCAGTTTCGCTAAGCTGAACACTCTGGATATGTCGGCTGCTAAGTTGCCAGACAATGCTTTGCCTTCTGGTGCATTTGCCGATACCAAGCTGGTATATTATACCGCTCCAAGCACCTTGAGTGCTGTTGGTAGCAATATATTCAGAGGATGTAATCAGCTGGCAGCCATCACCTGGAACTCTTCTACTGTTGAGCTGCCTGAGGATGTGGCAACCGATGTGGCTAATCCTAATATGCTGGTTTATGCTACTACATTGTCTATGATTCCTTACTCTATTAAGAATGTGGTTATCAATGGCGTGGCTAACAACATCCTGCTTGCCGATTCTACTGGCAATAACAACTTCTATTGCCCAGAGTCGTTCTTGGCTCGTCGCATCAGCTATACTCACAACTATCAGCAGAAGACCTCTATAGGTAAGTCGCAAGGTTGGGAGACTATAGCACTACCATTTACGGTAGCAAAGATTACCCACGAGAAGAATGGTGAGCTTACACCTGTTGCAGTCGAAGATGCTGCAAAACCATTCTGGCTTTATGAACTGGGAGAAAACGGTATGGAGGCTGCTACACAGATTAGGGCTAATATTCCTTATCTTATCTGTATGCCTAACGACGATGCCTATGGCGATGAATATATTCAGGGCGGACGTGTTACGTTCACTGCTCAGAATGTTCAGATTTCTACTTCTCGCGGTATTACTGTTACGCAGGGCGATCGCCGCTTCGTACCTACCTATCAGCGAGTAGACGCTTCGGCAGATGTCTATGTACTGAATGTGGGTCAGGAGGTTGACGGAAATGCCGAGGGTTCTGTCTTCGTTGCAAATCTGCGTGAGGTTCGTCCGTTCGAGGCTTACTCGATACATACTGTCAACAGGTCACGTATTATCAGTGTTTCGAGCCTTGGCGGTGGCGATGCTACTGGCATCAGTAATCCGCAGTTAGGCGGCGAATCAGCAAACGAGATAGTTAAGGTCTACACCTTGTCGGGTATCTTCTTGAAGCAAGGTCCACGTGGCGATGTGCTCCGCAGTCTGCCAAAGGGTGTTTACATTATTAATGGTAAGAAAGTAATAAAGTAAAAGCGATATGAAGAAATTACGTTTTATACTTTTATCAATCGTAGCGCTGCTCGTGTCAGGTAGTGCGGCAGCCTACGATTTTGAGTCGGGAGGTCTGTACTATAACATTCTCAACGCCAATGATAAGACGGTTGAGCTGACTTGTAGTAATTATACCAACTGGAATACGGTAGCCGATTATACTGGCGATATAGTAGTGCCGGCAACAGTCACTTCTGGTGGTGTAACATATACCGTTACACGAATAGGCCAGTTGGCATTCAAGGGCTCCTCGATTACGTCGTTGACTCTGTCTGAAGGTATCGAGTCTATCGAGCAGGACATTTGTGAGGGCTGTGGTCAGTTAGCAAGTCTTACCCTCCCTTCATCATTGAAGAGTATCGGATATGCTGCTTTCTGGAGCTGTTATGCTCTTACTGAAATCACCTTGCCAGAAGGATTTACAACTTTGGGTAATGATGTGTTCCGCTATTGTAGTGGTGTTAAGAAGGTGGTGTTGCCTTCTACACTTACCTCTATTGGTGAAAGAGCGTTCTCTGAGATGTCTGGCTTAACTTATGTTGTTTCACATATTGCGGAGCCTTTCACTATTAATGTTAATGCTTTTGCTTATGATGAATGGCATAGCGATACGCAGTCTTATACATATACTCCTTCTTCAGCAACACTCTATGTACCAGCTGGAACTTTGTCAAAATATCAGGCTCTGGAAGGTTGGACTATGTTTAGTGGCATTCAGGAGGGAGAACCTAAGGAAGCCACAGTTGATCGCATTAATTACAGCTATACCGAAGGAGGTACTACGGCTAAAGTAATATCAGGTGATTATTCAGATTTTGAGGAGGCTTTAATTCCTGGATCGGTTGTTATCAATGGAGTTAGCTATGCAGTGAAGGAGATTGGTGCGTCTGCATTCCGTTCCTGCTCTTCTTTAAAATCTCTGGTCGTAAACGAAGGAGTGGAGGTTATTGGTGATAGGGCATTCAACGAATGTTATAATCTCAACTCTGTTAAACTTCCGAATTCATTAAGAAAGATAGGACAAAGAGCTTTTTCTAATTGTAGTGGTGGACCAGATTGGAATTTGCCAGAAGGTCTTGAGGAAATAGGCGATTATGCATTTTACTGGACTTATTCTAAGTCGGTTGTCCTGCCTTCAACATTGAAGTCTATTGGTGAGAGAGCATTTTATCGTTTGAATAAATCTGCTTCAGTAACGTCTTATATCGCTGAGCCATTTGAGATCAATAAGAATGTGTTTGCTTATAGTACTAATACTACAGATACTATAGTAACGATCACTCCTTTAGATGGAAGTCTCTATGTCCCTGTGGGATCAGCGTCAAAATATCAGGCCCTTGAGGGTTGGAATGTGTTCTCCAACATTTTGGAAGGTTATCCTAAGGAGGCAGAGGCTGATGGCTTGAAATATTACTATCTCGATGGTGGAAATGTGGCCTATGTTTCTGGCAGAGCCAATAGTGAGTTGAGGAATATTACTATCCCGGCTACAGTAACTATTGAGGGCAAAACCTATAATGTTAAAGGTATTCGGGAATCTGCTTTCCGAAATAACTCTATTGATACCTTGGTAATCAGTGAGGGTGTTGAGACTATTGGTAATTATGCTTTCCAATATAACTATAGTTCATTGAAATCTATCACGCTCCCTAATTCGTTGCGTTCTATAGGTGATCAAGCTTTCTATGATTGCTATGGTTTCAAGAATCTGGTAATTCCTGAGGGCGTTCAGTCTATTGGCTCTTATGCCTTTTATTATTGCTATGGAATGCAGAGAGTAGAGTTGCCTTCAACGCTGCAAAGTATTGGGGCGTATGCATTCAGGGAAACAAATGGGCTAACAACTGTCATTTCGAAGATCCAGACACCTTTCGAAATTAGTGAGAATGTATTCAGCGCTTCTCAGACTGAAGAATATAACTCTGAGACTCAGCAGTATGAGTACACTTATACTCCTTGCACTGCAACTCTGTGTGTACCTGAAGGAACCATGGATGCTTATAAGGCAATTGCAGGTTGGACTATGTTTGCTGATATTCTTGAAGGCGAACTGAAAGAACAAGTAGTAGATGGTCTTAGATACTCTTATGTTGAAGGTAAAGGTACTGCTACAGTTATTGGTAGAGATGATGAGACTATCAGAAATCTGACTATACCAAGCTCTGTATCTATCGATGGCGCTTCATATACCATTAAGATTATTGGTGCAGGATCTTTCCAAGAGTGTCGTCTTGATACGCTGGTAATCAGTGAAGGTATTGAGGCTATTGGAAATTATGCTTTCCGGAATAACTACAGTTATTTAAAGTCTGTAACGCTTCCAAGTTCATTGCGCTCTATTGGTGAGGAGGCTTTCCGTTACTGTTATGGTCTTAAGAGTATTGTTATTCCACAGGGAGTTGAGACTATAGGTGAACGTGCTTTCTATAATTGTGAAGCATTGCAGAGAGTAGAACTCCCCAATAGTCTTACAAGTATTGGTAGGAGTGCATTTGGTAGTATAGATAATCTTTCTGCTGTAATATCGCGTATTCAGACACCGCTTGATATCGATCCAACCATTTTCTCTATCTCTTGGAGTTCTCGATGGAATAGTGAAACACAGAAATATGAATATTATGATATCACTCCGTCGAATGCTACGCTTTATGTACCTGACGGTACAAAGGCTGCATATCAGGCTATCGAAGGATGGACCGTGTTTGCAGATATCATTGAAGGCGAACTAAAGGAAGCTACGGTAGGCGATTTCAACTACACTTATATTGAGGGTAAGGGAATTGCTACAATTACAGGAAGAGCAAATCAGAATATGAAGAATATTACAATACCAGGATCTGTGACAATCGGTGGCCTGAATTATACAGTTAAGACCATTGCTGCATCAGCTTTCCAAAGTTGTAGTATCGATACCTTGGTGATAAGTGAGGGAGTTGAAACTATTGGTAATTATGCTTTCCAGAATAATTATAGCTATCTGAAATCTGTTACGCTCCCCAGCTCATTACGATCTATCGGTACTTATGCTTTCTATGATTGCTATGGCATCAAAGAACTCGTACTTCCTACTGGATTAGAGAAGATCGGAGATCATGCATTCTATTATTGCAGTGGTCTGCAGAAAGTTGAGCTGCCTTCAACCCTGACAAGTATTGGTGAGAATGCATTCCAGAATTGTGGCAGTTTAAATACTGTACTCTCTCATGTTCAGATGCCATTCGATATCCATGGAAATGTATTCGCAGCTGGTTGGACCTGGGATTATTCTGGTGGCGAAGAGAGACAAGTGTTTACACCTTGCGATGCAACACTTTATGTACCCACAGGTACAAAGTCGGCTTATGAGGCTATCGAGGGGTGGACTATGTTTGCCAATATCTTCGAGGGCGAGCCTATTGAGGCTAAGATTGATTCCCTGAATTACCTGTTGATTAAGGGCTCGAATGTGGCAAATGTGATTGCAGGTGATTACTCGGCACTCACGAAAGTAGTAATTCCTGGTTCAGTAAGCTATGATGGAATAAAATATCGAGTGGTTTCTATTGCTCCGAGTGCATTCAATAACACCTCTCTGCGTACTGTGGTTATAGGTAGTGGTGTAGAGACAATAGGTAAACAAGCTTTCCAGAGCTGTTACAGTCTTACAAGCGTTTCTCTGCCTGAGAGTGTAACGTCAATTGGCGATATGGCTTTCTCTGATTGTAATCAGTTAGCTGATATATCTGTTCCGCGTAGTGTTGTGTCTATAGGAAGTAATGCATTCTGGTATTGCAATATGTCGGATATCTTTATTCCCGCTACAACTACCTATATAGGTAATAATGCTTTCGGAGGCAGAACTATTGAGACTATTAAGGTGTCAGATGATAATACTGTTTACGACTCTCGCAATGATTGTAATGCTATCATAGAGACGACTACAAACAGACTCGTTACCGGTTGTAAGAATACAGTTATTCCTCGTACTACTAAGATTATCGGTAATAATGCTTTCAGTGGTTGCGAAGGATTAGACTCGCTAAAGATTCCGTATGGTGTAGTAGAATTGGAGTCAAGCTCGTTTAGCAACAGTAGTCTGCAGTATGTAGAGATTCCAAATTCTGTGACTAAGTTTGGATCCAGTATCTTTATGGATTGTAATAATCTGATTTCAATTGTCTGCAAGATGAAGAAACCGTTCAATGTTAGCGATGCGTACTATGTGTTCAACTACGGACGTCTTTACAGTCGCGCTACCCTTTATATCCCAACAGGAACCAAGGAGGCTTATCAGGAAGCTACAGGTTGGAAGAGCTTTGAGAATATAGAGGAGATGACAGGTGCACAGCTTGCTAAGCCAACGCTGTCTTACGACGGTCACTACGTAACGGCAACTACTACCGATACTGATGTAGATCTTTATTATGGTGTAGGTGGTGCTGAGCCGTCAGTCTATTACGAAGGTCCGTTTACGGTTCCCGATCTTGGTGTGGTTAGTATGTTTGCTGAGAAGAGCTTTGCCCAGGATTCTGAGCTTGACAGCCTTGAGATAAAGTATCTCTATACTGGTGATACGCTGAAGGTTGCCGAGACAGGTCTGGTGGCTGAGGCTATCAAGTGGTGCGGTAATGACCAGGTAGAGAAGATGACCGTTGTGGGTCCTATCGGAACTGATGAGTTCTCTACATTCAGCTCGCTGCCCAATCTTAAGTTCTTGAATCTGGCTCAGGCTCAGGTTAGTGATGCTTCGCTGCCAGATAACGCGTTTGCCAACTCTCAGCTCGTCTCGTTTGTATCGCCTTCTGCTCTGTCGAGTGTGGGTAGTGGCTTGTTCAGCAACTGTCAGCAGTTGGCAGCTGTATGCTGGAATG
>AUXO017323900.1_pt1 | contig 12163 bp, 14 predicted proteins | sample 768731 | NCBI WGS metagenome assembly AUXO01 (sample SAMN02715735, study PRJNA202380) | gut metagenome | biome: sheep rumen | host: Ovis aries | place: New Zealand: Palmerston North | reverse complement strand
CAAGGTGCTATGGATAAATACGATGAAGTATTAAATGAAGTTCCAAGAGTTAGAAAGGATATGGGATATCCTCCACTAGTAACACCATTATCACAAATGGTAGGAACACAAGCTGTAATGAATGTTATTACTGGTCAAAGATATAAAATGGTACCAAAAGAAATCAAGGAATACTTACATGGTTTATATGGTGCTGCACCTGCTCCAGTAAATGAAGAAGTAAGAAAACAAATTATTGGTGATGACGAAGTAATTACATATCGTCCAGCTGATAAGATTGAACCACAATTCGAAATGTATAAAGAAAAATATAAAGATTTATGTAAGAGTGATGAAGATGTATTAACATGTGCATTATTCGAACAAAAAGCTGTTAAGTTCTTAACTGCTAGAAATAATCCAGATGAGATTATTGAAGTAAATCTATATATAGGATAATAGGAGAAGAATATGTTTTTATTAAAGAATATTGATATCACTTTTGGTGAAGCTGCATTATTCTCTTTAGTTGCTATTCTTATAGTATTTGTAGTTTTGTGTATTATTATTGCTGCTGTTTGGGGCTGCTCAAAAATTAACTTTGCTAAGTTTGAAAAGAAGCCAGCGGCTAAACCAGCTCAAAAAGTTGCACAAGCAAGTGCTAAGAAATTAACTATGGAAGATATTAAAGATGATGATATGATGGTTGCTGCTTTAGTTGCAACAGCTGAATTTGTAGAAGAAACAAAAGAAAAAGATGCTAGATTAGTATCTATAAAACAAATAGGATAAAATAGGAGAAAAATATGAAAATCTATAAAGTTAAAGTTAATGGAAAAGTATACGAAGTACAAATTGAAAGTGTAACTGAACAAGCTGGTTCAATTGAAGTTGCTCAAACAGCTAGTGCACCTGTTGCTGCAAGCGGAAAAGAAGAAACTATTGTTTCTCCTATGGCTGGAACAATTTTAGATGTTAAAGTAAATGTTGGCGATACTGTTGAAAAAGGTCAAGTTGTTGCTATTTTAGAAGCTATGAAGTTAGAAAATGAAGTTGTAGCTACTGCAAGCGGAACTGTTAAACAAATCTTAGTAAGCAAAGGTAAAGCTGTTCAATCACAAGAAGCTTTAATTATTGTTGGATAATAAAAAGGTAGATATTATGGATTTATTACAAATCATAAGAGACTTCTGTGAAGCCACTGGTATTGCAGGATTCTTTGCTGCCGGTGGATGGAAGAACATTTGTATGATTTGCATCGCGGTATTACTATTGTATTTAGCAATCTTTAAAGATGCAGAACCATACTTATTAATTCCAATTGGATTCGGTATGCTTCTTGTAAATTTACCTGGAAGCGATGTTTATATTAAAACTGTAAGTGAAGGCATTTATAATGCAGAATCATTTGCAGAATATGCAAATATTTCTGTGGCTCAAGCAAAAGATTTATTTAATACGTTTGGATTTGATCAGGACGGGTATATTCAAATAACTGAGTTATTTGATAAAATGATTACTACATCATTTAGTAAAAAAATGTGGTCTGAAACTGCATTAACTTGGCTACAAGCTAATAATATGGCTGATCGTTCAATCGCTGATTTATTTACTTTAGATGAATTTGAAGGATTACTTGCTGTAATTTACATTGGTGTTAAAAAAGAATTATATCCATGTTTAATCTTTTTAGGAATTGGTGCAACTACTGACTTCGGTCCTTTAATTGCAAATCCTAAGAGTATGATTTTGGGCGCTGCTGCACAAATTGGTATTTTTATTACATTATTAGGTGCTATTCTTCTAGGCTTTAACGGCCCTGAAGCTGCTTCAATCGGTATCATTGGTGGTGCTGATGGACCAACTGCTATTCTAACAACTAGCAAGTTAGCTCCACATCTATTATCTGGTATTTCTGTTGCCGCATATTCATATATGGCTTTAGTACCATTTATTCAGCCTCCAATTATTAGATTATTAACAACTAAGAGAGAACGTAGAATTAAGATGTCTCAATTGAGAGAAGTTACTCAAACAGAAAAGATTATCTTCCCTATCCTAGTTACATTAGTTGTTGTATTATTGATTCCTTCATGTGCACCATTAGTTGGTATGCTAATGCTCGGTAACTTAATTAAAGAATCTCATGTTGTTCCTAAACTAACAGAGACTGCTGGAAATGCATTATTATATATCGTAACTATTCTTTTAGGTATTTGCGTTGGTGCAACTGCTTCAGCTGAAAGCTTCTTAACATGGGAAACAATTAAGATTTTTGCATTAGGTATTATCGCATTCTCAATTGCAACTGCTGCTGGTGTATTGTTTGGTAAGATTATGTGCAAAGCTACTAAAGGTAAAGTTAACCCAATGATTGGTGCCGCTGGTGTATCAGCTGTTCCAATGGCTGCTCGTGTTGTTCACAAAGAAGGCGTTAAAGAAGATCCAACAAACTTCTTATTAATGCATGCTATGGGACCAAACGTTGCTGGTGTAATTGGTTCTGCTATCGCTGCTGGAATTTTAATTAATTTCTTTGGTTGATAATTTTTAAATGATCAAAGGGCTTTAATAGTAAAGCCCTTTGTTTTTAAAAGGTGATTATATGAAAAAAATTGAATTTGAAAGTTTACCATCAACTTCACTATATATTAAAGAAAATATAACAAGCATTAAAAACAATGTGTATGTTATTGCAAAAGAACAAACTAATGGTAGAGGAAGAACAGGCAATTCTTGGGTGTCATCAAAAGAGAATTTAATGTTTTCTTTTAAGATTAATCCAGATAAAATTGCTGTCAATGATTATCCACTAATTACATTATTGACTGGTCTTGTGGTAAGAAACACATTAGCTTATATTTCTGATTGTGAAGAAATATTAATAAAATGGCCAAATGATATCATCTGTAATGATAAAAAGATTTGTGGAATTATTGCAGAAGTAGTATTTAATGATACCAATTCCATAATCATTGGTATTGGAATTAATGTTAATCAGGTAGATATTTGTGACGAATTAAAAAATAAAGCATCGTCATTAAGACTAATTTTCAAAAAGGATTTTGATAAAGATGCTATTTTAGAAAAATTCGATGAAGAATTCAAGTTATTATATAGACGACTAGAAGAAAAAGACAAAAGCTTCATCGATCAACTTAACAAATATAATTACTTAAAAGAAAAAGAGATTGTTATTAATAATGAAGAGTATCAAAACAAATCATTTGTTTGTTTAAATATCAATAAAAATGGTAATCTTGTATTGAGGGATGAAAAAAATAATTTATTTGAAATCAACTCAAACGAAGTATCATTAAAGAATAATTATAAATAGATTTAAAACATTATGTTTTAAATCTTTTTTATATTATTTGCATTGCTATATATCTATTGCAAATAATGGTTAAATAAGGTATAATCTATTAGATTTAAAGGATGTATATATGAAGAAGTGGGATTACATAATTGCCATTATATGCTTATCAGTCGTTTCAATATTTTGTGTTTTCTTTGTTCTTTCTAGAACAAATGATGAATTCAATGCTGTTGAAATTAGATATCATAACGAAGTGATTGCAAATGTTGATGTAAATTTTGAAGCAACATATAAGATAGAATGCATTGATAATAAAATAAGTTTATATAGGGAAGACGTTTTGATTAAACAACTCGATGTTGATGATAAGGATTTCTTTAATACATTTAAAATTACTAATAAACGTGTTGAAATGATAGATGCATCGTGCAATGGAAAAGATTGTGAGAAGATGTATATCACTTCAAAACATATGTTACCTATTATTTGTACAAATGGAGTATCAATTAATCCGGTAGGTAAAACTGAGATTGATGATTTAGTTTAATTATTATGAAAGGAGGATACAAATGAGTTTTATTGAAGTTGAAAATTTAAGTTTTAGATATGTAAAAGAAGAACAAACAATTGACAATGTTAGTTTCAGTATTAACAAAGGCGAATTTATTTGTATTCTTGGTCATAATGGTAGTGGTAAAAGTACTCTTGCAAAGTTACTAGTCGGTTTACTTAAAGCAAAAAGAGGAAAAATTTTAATCAATGGAGTTGAATTAACAGAGGACACAGTTGATGAACTTAGAAAAGAAATGGGTATTGTATTTCAAAACCCTGATAATCAATTTGTTGGTGTCACTGTTAAAGATGATATAGCATTTGGATTAGAGAATAGATGCATTAAAACAGAAGAGATGAAAGAGAAAGTGGAAAAGTACGCTAAATTAGTTAGAATGGAAGACTTTCTTGATAGAAACCCAGAAGAATTATCTGGTGGAGAAAAGCAAAGAGTTGCTATTGCTGGTATTCTAGCAATGAATCCTGAGTTAATTATTTTTGATGAATCAACATCTATGCTAGATCCAAAAGGAGTAAAAGAAATTATTGATATTATTAAAGAATTAAAGGGCAAAAAAACTGTCATTTCTATTACACATAACCTAGATGAAGCTAGTTTCGCGGATAGAGTTATTGTAATGAATAAAGGTAAAATTGTACTTGATGATACACCTAAAAATGTATTTAAGAATATAGAAACATTAAGAGACTGCAAACTTGATATTTTGAATAGCATGAAATTAATCGATGCAATTCAAAAATCAAATATTAATGATAAAGAATTATTAGAGGAAGCATTATGGGAATTAAGTTATCTGAAGTAAGTTATACTTATAATGCAATAAAGAAAAATAAAAAGAAAAAACAAACTAATGTCTATTATAGTTTAAATAAAGCGTCTCTTAATATTAATAATAATGACGAGTTTGTTTGTATTGTTGGACACACAGGAAGTGGAAAAAGCACATTGATTCAACATCTAAACTTATTAATTAAACCAACGCATGGTTTAATTTCTATTGAGAACGATGCAATTAAATATGATGCTTATGGAATTGAAAACAAAAATAAGATTGCATATTTTGAATATGATAGGGAACATAATTTAGTTAAAAGAGATGTTGTGTTAAAACCCTTAAGAAAACACGTCGGCCTAGTATTCCAATTTCCTGAATATCAAATGTTTGAAGAAACTGTTTTAAAAGATATAATGTTTGGCCCAATGAATTTTTCTAGTGAGAAAGATAAAAAAATTAAAGAAGAAAAAGCAAAGACAGAAGCTATAAAAATTGCGAAAAGAATGGGAATAGAAGGATTACTTGATCAAAGTCCATTTGAATTATCAGGCGGTCAAATGAGAAAAGTAGCTATTGCTGGTATTCTAGCATCTGATCCAGATGTATTAGTTCTTGATGAACCTACTGTTGGACTTGATCCTCTTGCAAAGAAAGAATTATTGTTATTCTTGAAAGAACTAAATGAAAAAGAACACAAGAGTATTATTTTGATTACTCACGATATGGATGTAGTCGGTGAATATGCTAAACGTGTTATTGTTTTGAATAAAGGATTAATCAAATATGATGGTCCAAAAACAGAGTTGTTTGAAAATGAAAATGTAGTTTTAGAAAACAATTTAAGCTATCCTTCTATTGTAGTATTGTTAAGAAATTTGAAACAAAAGTTGAATTTAAATGGATTGAATGAATATCAATATAATATTCAAGATGCATTTAATGAAATTAAGCGAATTAAAGGTGACCAAAATGAATAGTAAAATTGTATTTGGTCAATATGTTAATGGAAATTCATGGATTCATAAATTAGATCCTAGAACAAAATTAATTACTTTATTCTCTATGATGATTGGAGTGTTCTTAATAAATAATTTATATGTTTTATTAGGATGCTTTGCGTTTTTTATGATTGTTGTTATTTCATCAAAAATTTCAATTATTAAGTTCATACGAAGTTTTAAAATGATTGTTATGTTAATGATTTTCACAACAATATTCCAAATCTTATTTAATAGAAATGGAAGTATAATTGAGTTTAATGGAGCATTGATGTCATTTAACTTTACTTTGACTTGGATAAATCTTTTGATTTCAATTGCTATAGTTGTTATATATTTTCTATTATCGAAATATATAAAGAAGGGTAAAGGATTTGCGTTCCTTGTTTTATTCGCTGCGGTTTTATATATCCAATATAAGCTAATTATCGGTTCAGAAATTGTTACATATAATATTTCTATTTTTGATGAAGGAATTAGGACAGCAGTTTTAGTATTGCTTCGTATAGTTAATATATTAACGCTATCTGCTTTATTAACTTTTACAACAAAGTCAACAGATTTAAATAATGGAATCGAAGGTGTATTTAGACCGTTTAAGTTTATGAGAAAGGGAGTAAGTATTCTTGCAATGATGGTATCTATTGCAATTAGATTTATCCCAACATTAATTAATGAGTCAACAAAGATTTTGAGAGCACAAGCATCTCGTGGTGTTGATTTTGAAGATGGAAAGTTAAAAGAGAAAATTATGCAAATCGTCGCATTACTAGTTCCGATGTTTGTCATTTCATATAAGAAAGCAGAAGATTTAGCAAATGCAATGGAAGCCAGAGGTTATATTCCTGGCGAAGAAAGAACTAAAATAGAAGAATTAAAATATCGATTTACAGATTACATCACATACTTATTTTTGATATTATTCTTAGCTGCAATTATCGTATTTAAGGTGAAGGGCTTAATATGATTAGATATAAATGTATTGTGATGTATGATGGAACGAATTTTCACGGCTCTCAAATGCAAGGAGAACTTAGAACAGTTCAACTTGAAATCGAAAATGTACTAAAGATAATATGTAAAAAAGAGACTAGAATCTATCCGGCCGGTAGAACTGATACAGGGGTGCATGCGTTAGGTCAGGTCTTTCATTTTGATACTGAAATTGATATGCCTAATTGGAATATGAAGAATGCTATTAATTCTAGATTGCCTAGAGATATTCATATCCTGAGCGTTGAGCACGTTGATATGGACTTTCATGCTAGGTTTTCTGCTCATTCTAAAGAATACAAGTATTTAATAGACATTGGAGAATATAATCCATTAAATGGGAATTATAGATATTATTACAGGCATAAATTGAATTTAGAAAAAATGATTGAAGCCAGTAAAGTTTTTGTTGGCGAACACGATTTTAAATCATTCACTAAAAATCATGAACTAGAATATACTGTAAGAAATATTTATTCAATCGATTTTGATATTAAAGATACACTTATCACTATAACTTTTAAGGGCAATGGCTTTATGCACAATATGGTGAGAATCATTGTTGCTATGATGATTGAAGTTAGTAATGATAGAATGACTGTGGAAAGACTAAAAGAAATAATGGATGCTAAGAATAGATTGCTTGCTCCTAAAATTGCCCCTCCAAACGGGCTTTACTTGGTTCATATAAATTATAAATAATGAAACGAAAAAACGATTTATGGACAAATTTAGTGTCGTATTTTGGATTTTATTTGGTGTCTACTCTTTAATACACATAATTATTTGTTATTTTGAAAAGGAAACACTTAGGAAGATAACAAAATGCTTTATTTTGCCTTTATTAATTATGTATATAGCTGTGGAACACTGTGATAAACCTTTTGTTTATTTAGCAGCAATCTTTGGATTTTTGGGAGATCTACTTTTAATTTTCAAAAAGAAAAAGATTGCGTTTATGGTTGGTGCGGCAAGTTTCGCGTTAGGTCATATTTTTTATATATTGCAAATGTATACCGAATATGCACATTTTGAATACTGGCATTTAATTATATTTGGGCTAATAATATTATTATTATCGATTATAGGTGAACAATTATTCAGACAAAAAATGAAGGATTGGACTCCTGTAGGAGTTTGTTATTTCTCTTTTCTATTATCTTGCTTGTTTGTTGCTGGATTGACAAGAGAAAAGCTAATAATAATTGGTGTATTTATCTTTGTTGTTAGCGATACAATCATTACAATCGTTAATTTTATTAATACAGGTATTAAAAGAAAAGAAGTATACGTTATGTCAACATATATTTTAGCTCAAGCAATTTTGCTATTTGCATTAAAGTAATGAAAAAAGTCTCAATTAATTTGAGACTTTTTTATATATTAATTATCATCATTTTGTATATTCTTTTTTTGTTTACTTTTTGAAATATTTTTTGCAATCATTATGATGAATAAGATTAAGATATTAAGTAATACAATGATTGATCCAGCAGGTAAACCTAAATTGTAACTCAAGTAAATACCCAAAATTATTGAAAATTCTGAGAATAGTATTGAGAAAATACATGTTTGTTTAAATGATTTACCAATTAGGATTGAACCAGAAACAGGAATAATCATTAAAGCAGATATCAATAATACACCAACTATCTTGATGAATAAAGAAATGAATATAGCTAGAATAATAGTTATTGCATATTGTAATAACTTAGTATTAATTCCTGAAATCTTTGCTTGAGTTTCATCAAAACATAGTGTAATGATTTTCTTGTAAAAGAAAACTGTGAATAATAAAACTAGAGCAGATAACGAAAGAATAATAATTAAATCAGATAATGCAATTGTAAATATTGAACCAAATAAATAACTACTCAAATCAGATGATGATTTTGATAACGCTATAAATATTCCTGATAATGCAGTTCCGAAACTCATTACAATAGGCATTGACAATTCCTTATAATTCTTATAGAAGCCTCTAAGCACTTCCATAATAACTGTGCAAGCAACACTAAAGATTACTGCGACAAGTAAAGGACTAATTTTAAAATCGAATACATTTGATAATAAAACACCAAAATAAACACCAGCTAAAGAGAAGTGAGATAATGTGTCAGCAATAAATGATAATCTTCTAACGATTACAACAGAACCAATTAAAGGAGCAATAATACCAATAATGATTCCTGCAAGTAATGCATAACCAAATAGTTGAGGATAATCAATTAATGCTCTGAAAAAACCAATATCATGTAAGAATGTTAAATAAAACACTATTGGTCACCTCCATCCTCTTCAGAAACATCTTCTTCAGATTCTTTCTTTGTGAATGAATATGTGAAGTTTCCTTCGAATTTTAAAATGCAATTTGCAAATTCGTAACCAAAATCAGTGTCATGTGTTACAAAAATAATTGTAATCTTTTCTTCTTTTAATTTTTGAATTATCTTTTTCAACTCTTCTAAACTTTCCTTATCCATACCAACAGTAGGTTCATCTAGGATTATTAGTTTAGGTCGAGCAATAAGTGCTCTTGTAACGAATACTTTTTGAAGTTGTCCACCACTCAAGTTATTAATATTTTCATTATAAAATTGATTCAATTGCATAGCATTGACCATATTTTTAAAATATGTGTCATGTCTATGAGCAGCATAAGATGTATTTAATAACTCTCTAACTGTGATTGGAAATTCGTAGTTGAATTCTGGTTTTTGAGGTACATATGCAAGATTATGAAATTTCTTAATTTCATTTATATCTATATCATCTAGATAGATAATGCCATTAGGAACTTTCAATAATTTCAAAATGCACTTTATTAGAGTGGATTTTCCAGCTCCGTTTCTACCAATGATAGCCAGTGAATCTCCACTATCTAATGAGAAACTTAAGTTCTTTAATACTACTTTTGTGCCATATGAATAATTTAAATTGTTTACTCTTACTCTCATATAAATCACCTATATTTTGAGTTTAGCATAAAATACAAATTTTCACAAGTTTAAATATTTATTTTTAACTAAAAATATGATATACTCTAAAAAAGAATAATTTGTTTTAGAAAGCAAAAGGTGATCAATGTGAAAGGTTTGTTTATAACATTTGAAGGAACAGAAGGTAGTGGAAAAACTACATTAATTGATAAAGTTGAAAACTATCTTAATGATAAAGGTTTTAAGGTTGTTAAGACAAGAGAACCTGGTGGTATAAAAATAGCTGAGCAAATAAGAAACGTAATACTTGATGTCAATAATACAAAGATGGATAAGATTACAGAAGCATTGCTTTATGCTGCTAGTCGTAGACAGCATCTTGTGGAAAAAGTATTACCAAACCTTGAAAAAGGATATATTGTAATTTGTGATAGATTTATTGATTCTTCTCTTGCATATCAAGGCTACGCTAGAGGAATAGGAATTGATAAAGTTTATAAGATTAATCTTTCTGCTACTGATGGTATATTACCTGATTATACTTTTTATATTGATGTTAGACCAGAGGTTGGGCTTGCTAGAATTGCGAAAAACAATCGCGAACAAAATAGATTGGATTTAGAAAATATAAACTTTCATAAGAATGTATATGAAGGGTATAAGCAAGTTGAAAAATTATTTCCTGAAAGGTTCATCAATATCAATGGAGAACAATCAATTGATATGGTATTCAATGATATAAAGAATAAGTTAGATAGTATTTTAGAAAGTGTGGAGAAGTAGATAATGAATTTTGAGAATTTAAAGAAGAATCAGCCTAGTGTTGTTCAACTATTAGAAAATAGCTTTAAATCAAATAGATTATCTCATGTATATTTGTTCAGTGGAGTAAAAGAAGCTCTAAAACTTGATGCAGCATTTTATTTAGCTAGTTTAATTTTATGTGAAAACGGAACTGCTTGTGGGAAATGCGAAGAGTGTAAGAGGATTGCTAGATTTGCTAACCCAAATCTTTATTTGCTTACTCCAAGTGGCGATACTATAAAGAAGGAACAAATTGAAGATTTAGAGCACGAATTTGGATTTGCATATGATAAACCTCACGTGTTTATCATTCAAAATATTGAGAAGGCAAATGCTTCAAGCGCAAATACACTTTTAAAGTTTTTAGAAGAATTGCATGATAATTGCTATGGTATTCTGTTAACAGATCGTATTGAATCTGTATTACCAACAATTATTTCAAGAAGTCAAATTGTTAAGTTCAAACCGATTCTAACATCAATCATAAAGAATGATTTGATTGGAAGAGGGTTGAGCGAGGAAAAAGCAAGTGTTGTTGCAAATTTATCAACTGATATCAATAAAGCATTTGAGCTAGCGAGAGATGCAAATATTGATTTAATTATTGATTCAGCTAAGAAAATAAGTTATGCACTAGAAACTGACAATGGATATTTAGAATATAATAAGGTTAGAAAATCTTTTGAAAAGCTTGATAAGTTATATTTTAGATATTTCTTTGATATATTAATGATGCTACAAAGAGATAAAATAAATACGTTGATATTTAGAAATGGTGACTTAGTATTTGAAGAAGAGATGTCTAATTCAACAATTCTTAGATCAAAAGAGGAAGAGGTTAAAATTTTAGAGATTTTATTAAAGTATAGAGATAGACTTGAAAGCTATGCAAATGTTGATATGATTTTAACTGGTATGTTTGTAAGTTTGGATTTTTAAAATAAATGGAGAAATAAATGAAAAAAATATGCGGAATAGGATTTAAAGAGGTTGGCAAAATCTATTGGTTTGAAACAAAAGGTATGAATGTAAAAGTTGGAGACTACGTTGTTGTTGAGACAGTAAGGGGTCAAGAGCTTGGACATGTCATTAAACCTGTAGAAGAAGCTGACGAAACAAAGCTTGAACACGAATTAAAGAGCATTATCAGAGTTGCTACAAAAAAGGATATTAACAATTATTTAGATAATGCAGAGCATGCTGAATTAGCATTGAAACGTGTAAAAGAAATCATTGCTGAACACAATTTAGAGATGAAAACAGTTGGCTGTGAATATACTTTAGATGGTACTAAACTGTTGATATATTATACAGCTGAAGGAAGAGTTGATTTTAGAGAATTAGTTAAAGACTTAGCTAGTGAATTTAAAGTGAGAATTGAATTGAGACAAATTGGTCCTAGAGAAGGAGCAAAAATAATTGGTGGATTAGGTTTCTGTGGAAGAGGAATCTGTTGTAAACAACATTTAAGAGATTTTGATTTAGTAACAATGAAGATGGCTAAAGACCAAGGTATGAGTTTATCATCATCAAAGATTACTGGTTTATGCGGAAAACTTATGTGTTGTATTGCTTATGAGCAAAGTATTTATGCAGAATTAAAAGAAAAATTTCCATCAGTTGGAGATATAGTAAAGACTCCAAATTGCGAAGCTTGTAAAGTTACAGCTGTCAATTATTTAATGGAAACAGTAACTACAACAAACGATGAAGCAATAGAGGTGTGGGAAGCTGCAAAAGTTGAATGCATTAAGAAAGCAAAGCAAAAACATGATCCAAATG
>AUXO011316020.1_pt1 | contig 12164 bp, 11 predicted proteins | sample 768731 | NCBI WGS metagenome assembly AUXO01 (sample SAMN02715735, study PRJNA202380) | gut metagenome | biome: sheep rumen | host: Ovis aries | place: New Zealand: Palmerston North | reverse complement strand
CCCTGAAGGAATTCCTTATTCCGTATTTACAGAAAAACTACCACACTCTCGCCTTAAATGAGAGCTTACCTGGCTCTTCAGGGGTGATTCTCATCCACTATCATCCCTGAAGAGCCCATTAATGGATTATATTAATCAGGTCCGGTTCCTTTCTTAATATATAGGATTCGAGAGTATTCTTATCAATAAGTGAAGGGACAACTCCTTCTCTTGTTACACTCAAAGCTGCGGCATAGGACGCAATACGAATTGCATTTTCTGTTGAATATCCATATAGAATATAGGATGCAAGAGCACTTATAAAAGCATCAGCTGCTCCGGTTGCGTCAATTGTCGTAACTTTAGGCGCGTGAATAAGTTTACATATATGATTCCCTTTAACATACATTCCGTTCTCCCCTAATGTAATGATGACCATCTTTACGCCTTGATTTAGAAAAAAATCCGCACATTTTGAAAGAGAGCCTTCGTGTATTTTATTATGTTTATCATGTTGAACATCAGAATCCAGTATCATGTTACGTGCACCGGGGACCAAGGCTATGACTTCTTCCAGATTCGGAACAAGTATATCAGTCATGGATAAAATCTGCTTATCAATTTCTGTAACAGAAGAAGGCTTTATAATAGTTGGTATATGATGTTCCTTAGAAAGTTTACAGGCTTCGACTATCGCAGGCTGTGGAATTTCCGTATTGATCAGGCAGATGTCACTTGAACTAAAAGCACTAGCGGACTTCCTGATATAATCAGCTGTAATTTTTTCGTTAGCTCCTGATAGAATAGAAATCATAGAGTTACCATACGGATCCAGAAATATATAGGCGTGTCCAGTGGAGCTGTTACGGTCCCTCTTTAAATATTGCGTGTCTATTGATTTTTGCTTTGCCATCTCATAAACAGTATCTGCTTCAATATCATCTCCGACCATACCAATAATATAGACATTGTGTCCCAGATTGGAAGATCCAACAGCTTGATTCATCCCTTTTCCACCGGTGTAGGCAGCTGACCTTGTTGTTTTGGCAGTCATTCCGGTATGTGGAAGTTCAGGAAATGTGAAGTAGGAATCGATATTAATGCTTCCAACAACGACAATACTCTTTTTTCTAGAATCATTGAATTCCGCGATGGATTTTGTATGGTTAAGCGTATATGAAATATGAAAACCACAATGGTCCTGGGAATCTTCTTTGTTCTCGATTTTATGTACTAATAGCGTAGCAAGATGCTCTCCATATTCCTGAAAAGGTATAAGTAGAGCGGAAATCTCGGAAAAATTATGAATGTTGGTCAAATGCCTGCAAAGTGTTAACAGCGAAACATCATCTGGAATTCGAATATGCCGATTATCCAGTTGTTGGTACACTCTGAAACAAGTCTGAAAATGCAATGTAAGCACGGCGCTGATGCTACCTGAAGCTACTCGCTGATAAAATATATCCGAGTCGGTTTCAAATATAAGATCGTTGCTTATATTAATTGAATTCGCATACATACATTGCCGATAACCTTCTATAAAGCCGGCGCCTGCAGGATCATCTGATTCTGCGATCAAAGCGATTTTTGAATGACCGGCATGAATAAGCTGCTCAGTAAGATAATACGCCATACTTGGATATAAATTTGCAAGTCCGGAATCGGAGCCAGGGACTGAATGATTCATGTGAAAAAGCTGATATGGCTTTTTATTTTGTTCAAGCTGCGAAAGAACTTCCTTACCAAGTTCATCCTGAATTGGATTCAGCAGGATGCCATCAACATTATTTGATGATAGAAGAGAGAGATTTTTTAGTTCCTGTGCTTGATTTTTTCGGCTTTCAAGTACTGTCATTCCATATCCATACGATCTTACCTTTTCGATCAGCCCTTTTAAGAAACGGTCATCCGGTATCGTGTCACGAAAAACTACGCCAAGAATATTAGTTTTTAAGTAATGCGCATTATTGACAAAAGAATAAGGTCTGTAATTGTAATCTTTTACAATTTCAAGGACCTTTTGCTTTGTCAGATCACTGATGCTTGAATCGTTATGGTTGAGAATTTTAGAAACGGTTGAAGGAGATACACCAGAGAGTTTAGCGATATCGCGAATATTCATAGTAGCCTCGAAATGTTTATGCATTCTATTTATCATGCTGAGATTATGCCTAGGACACTATATACTGTAACAATATATTACAAATTGTGCAACATTATTGCAGAATAGTGTAAATTGAGCAATTTATAGTATAAAATGATTGACAATAAAATTATAACATAGTAATCTGTGATTAGAAAACACATTTAGGAAACATGTTTCTTATACAACATTACAATTTTGGAGGAGAAAATGAAAAAGGCTATAGCATTATTACTTGCCGGAGCAATGGCGTTTACAGTTGCAGCATGTGGCAATAAGGCTGGAAACTCCCAAACTGTATCTACGCAGAGTAAAGAAGCGCAGACAGCTGCAGACTCTAATGAGGAAGCAGGGAAGCCTTCGTTTGCGTTTGTTTGTACAGGGCAGTTGGGAGATAAATCCTTTAACGACTCCGCTAATGAAGGCATGAAAAAGATTGCTTCTGAACTGGGATGTGAGACAAAAGTAATTGAAGTTGGAAGAGACAACACTAAGTGGCTACCTACATATGAAGACCTCGCGGAAAGTGGAGAATGGGATGTAATTATTTCTAACGGTTCTTCTTCAGCAGAGGTCATTGAGCAGGCGGCAGAAGAGTTCCCAAATCAGAAATGGGTAATGTTTGATACGACCATGGATTCTGATAAGTGGCCGAATGTCTATGCTATTTCGTACAAGCAGAATGAAGGCTCATATTTGGCTGGAGTGCTTGCTGCATTAGTTACGGAATCAGATATGGAAAAAGCTAACAAGGATAAAAAAATCGGCTTCATAGGTGGAGATGAACATCCGGTTATTACTGATTTCCTTGTTGGTTATATTGCAGGAGCCAAGTCTGTTGATCCTGATATCAAAGTATATGTTTCCTATATTGGCTCGTGGGATGATACGGCAAAAGGAAAGGAAACAGCGATTGCTCAGTTCAACCAAGGAGTAGACATTATTTTCCCAGCAGCAGAGCAGGCCGGACTTGGTTGCGTTGATGCTGCTGTAGAAATGGGAAAGTATATTATCGGAGTTGATTCGGATCAGTCAATGTTATTTGCCGGCTCAGACGAAGACAAGGCAAATACGATATTAACATCGGTCCTGAAAAATGTAGGCGAGTCTTTATATAGAACTGCAACCTTACAGGAAGAAGGTAAAGTTCCATATGGTACGACAGAGACACTTGGGCTGAAAGAAAAAGGCTCGTGTCTTGCTGAGAATGAATATTATGAGAAAAATGTTCCTGAGGATATACGAAAGAAAGTTGATGAAGCAGCTCAGGAAGTGGCTGATGGGAAAGCTGAAGTTCCAACAGCACTTGGCGATGCTGATCAGAAGGCAATTGATGATCTGATTAATTCGGTTGCACCTTAAGGAATAGAGATCATTATTAATCCGGAGGGCTGTGCTTTACATGCCCTCCTTTTTCACTGAACGAAGCGAAGAAATTGTAAATAACAAGGATCAGTCAAATGGATAACGAAATACTTAGAATGGAGCACATAACTAAGATCTATTCGAATGGAACGATTGCGAATCATGATGTGAATTTTATAGTACGAGAGGGTGAAATACATGCATTGATGGGAGAAAACGGTGCAGGGAAAAGCACACTTATGAAAATTCTCTTTGGTGATGAAGAAAAAACAGAAGGAAAGGTCTTTTTCCGAGGGAAGGAAGTGAATCCGCGAAATGCGTCCGAGATGATCCAAAGAGGAGTTGGAATGGTGCATCAGCATTTTATGCTGGTTAATTCATTACGTGTTTATGAGAATGTCATATTGGGAATGGAACCAGTCAGACATATTTTGATCGACAAGGAAGAGGCAATACGTTTAGTAAATGAAACGGCAGAAAAATATAATCTGAATGTGGATCCGATGGCTATTGTAGGCGATTTATCGGTTGGACTCAAACAGAAAGTTGAAATATTAAAAGTATTGCTAAGAGGTGCCAAGCTTCTTATCCTTGACGAGCCTACGGCTGTGCTAACGCCACAGGAAACACAGGAATTATTTGAACAGCTAATGCTGCTAAAAAAAAGCGGGCATACAATTATTTTCATTTCACATAAGATAAAAGAAGTTATGCAGATATGCGATAACATCACAGTTTTAAGAGATGGCCGTACAGTTGGAACCATGCCGGTTGCAAATGCAACGGAAGAGGATATTTCAAGATTCATGGTAGGTCGAGAGGTAATGCTGAAGGTACGGAAAAAAGCACAAAGCTTTGGCAGTACAGTACTGGAGGTTCGAAATCTAAGCTGTATTAAAGATGGCAGGAAATTAATTGATCGTGTATCATTTACACTTCATGCAGGTCAAATCCTTGGAATTGCCGGAGTTGAAGGCAATGGTCAGAATGAAGTTGTTGAAACAATATTTGGCTTTTATAAGAACGCTTCAGGAGAAGTGATTTATAAAGGTGAGAACATTTTAGGACGTTCGATACGTTTTATTCGTAATAAGGGTATTAGTTATATTCCAGAAGATCGTATAAAGACAGGGGTGTCTTTGGATAACACGGTTTGGGCTAACCTTATTGCAGATGAAATTGACAGCCCTAGATTCAGATCGTATGACATGATCGACTATAAAAAGATTCACAGGTATGCTGCTGATCTGATAACGAAGTTTCAAATATTATGCAGAGAAGACTCGGAACCTGTTGGAAGCCTATCAGGTGGCAATATGCAAAAAGTAGTCGTTGCAAGAGAGTTCTCTTCTGATCCAGACTTGTTGATTGCAAACCAGCCAACGCGAGGAATTGATGTAGGCGCAAATGAGTTCATCTGGAATAAACTGCTTGAACTTAGAGATCAGGGGAAAGCTATTATTCTTGTGTCTGCTGATCTGAATGAAATCATGGAGCTTTCAGACAGTATCATGGTCATGTGCGATGGACGAAGAACGGCGTTTTTTGAGGATGCGGATACGGTCACTGAATATGAACTTGGAAAGTATATGCTTGGAATCAGCAAGCAGGAGGCGACGGCATGAATAGAGCAAAAAAACCATTGTCATCCTACATTGAAATGTTTCGTACAATACTTGCGGTTTTTATCTCTCTATTAATTGTATTTGCCATTATCCTGCTGGTATCACAAGAACCATTGTCAGCCCTGAAAGACTTCGTGGTTGGGCCGCTGACCAGCCTTCGAAGGTTTGGGAATGTAATAGAAGCAATGATTCCGCTGACATTTACCGGAATGTCAGTCATCATTTTATTTAAGCCAGGCTTATTCAATCTATCAATGGAGGGAGCATTCTTCCTAGGAGCTGTAGCAGCATGCGCCAGCGCGCTGACAATTAAGGCACCCGGTATACTCGGGGTGATTATCGCAATGGTAATAGCATCGTTGGTTGGGGCGTTAACTACGTCTGTTCCGGGAGTGCTTCAAGTGAAGGCTCATGCCAATGTACTTGTAACGTCTCTGATGTTGAATTATATTTGCTTGTTTTTGGGATCTTTTATAATAACGTCTTTTTTATATGATCCAACGCAAAATGTAAACTACTCTTATAAATTTCCTGAAAATATAGTGCTCCCGACCTTAATACCGGGAACGAGAGTATCAACAGGCCTGATCATAGCAATTATTTCTGTGGTGGCAGTCTGGGTGCTGATGAATAAAACGTCTTTTGGATTTAAGGCGACACTCGTAGGGCAGAATTATAATATGTCAAGTTATACGGGTACAAATGCTGAAAGGACTATTCTTTTGACGCAGGCGGTTGGAGGAATGCTTGCCGGTTTGGGGGCTGCAGTAGAACTATTTAGTATGTACAGAAGATTCCAGTATTCATCACTCCCGGGGTATGGATGGGATGGCGTACTAATTGCAATAGTTGCCAAACAAAAAATTCAGTATGTGCCTTTTGCCGCATTTTTTCTGGCCTATTTGAGAATAGGTGCGGATATTATGTCCAGAAATTCAGATATTCCATTTGAAATCGTGAAGATCATTCAGGCAGTTATGGTATTGCTGATTTCAGCTACGGCGATTTTAAGTAGATGGAGAAAAAGATTGGTTATTAAAGAGGCACGTGCAGCAGATAATGTTAGTTCTGCCAAAACTGCAGAATAAGGGGGCGTTTAGAATGAATATTTGGGGCACTGTTTTTTCTGCAGACTTTCTTTTTACATCACTTCGGGTAATGACGCCAATTTTGTTTGCAGCTCTTGCGTGTATGGTCTTTACCAAAGGTGGAATCGATTCAATAGGTACAGAAGGAATTATGCTTGCATGTTCTCTTGCAGGACCAGTTGGAGGTTATTTCACACATAGCGCATTCGGCGGTGTTATTACTGCAATGCTTGTGGGCATTGGAATGTCATATCTATTTGGGTATTTTACAATTACACTTCATACTAATTCTGTTTTGGCAGGTATTGCTTTAAACACGCTGTCTGGAGGTCTGACTATTTTTATTACTTACTTTTTAACGGGGAATAAAGGCTCCACGCAGAATTTGAGCAGTCCAACAGTTCCAATTATTCATTTACTGTTGATTGAGAGAATACCTGTATTGGGGGATATTGTATCCGGTCATAATTTGATTACGTATTTGGGATGGATATTGACGATTCTATTGACTGTTTTTTTCTGGAGAACGGCTCCAGGACTACGCATTCGAGCAGTAGGTGAAAACGAAGCAGCAGCTAAATCCGTAGGTATAAATATAGCAAAGTATAAAATTATGTCATTGACTATTGCAGGTGCACTTGCAGGTATTGGAGGTGCATATATGTCAATGGGGTATGTATCTTTTTTCTCAAGAGACATGATTGCTGGGAGAGGATGGATCGGCATGGCTGCAGAGGCTATGGGAAGAGGCCTTCCGGGACCAATAATGCTTGCAGTATTGATTTTTGGTATGGCGGATTGCTTAGCAATTAGACTTCAAATGTTGAACCTACCGTCACAGCTGATTCAATGCATACCATACCTGGTCACTATAATTGCGATAGCAGTCTATTCCTATACTGCAGAACAAAGAAAAAACAGCATTAGTAAATCAGGTATTGCAGAAGGCAAAAGTGAGAGTAATGTAGCAGAAATAAAGACGAAATGCTAATTAATAATTTTAGGGGGCATGGAATGAGCAACAGAGCTTGGGAATACGAATATAATTGGATTAATACAGCAATTCCTCCATTTGCTGAGCAGACAAATAACAATGAAGCAGATTGGATGAAATATTTGGAAAACGGTAATGCTTCAGATCTTCAGTTGCTTACGGACTGGTATAGTGAGGTGCCCGGATCAAAAGCACCATGTCATTTGGTTATTGCAGCTATTGAATGTATGAGAGAAAAGGGATATGACGTTGCTAAAGCTGAGACATTCATTGAATCAGGGCTTCGTGCATCGAGGGAGAAAGATACAGGTGCTGTGCAAGTGATTACGGCACAAATCTATCGTGCTTTGTTAAATGCTCCAAAGGATGAAGAGTCGGAATACTGGAAATATAAAATATACCGTACATTCGATGACGTGAAAGCAGATGTAAGTTTTCCGCTTGCTAGAACTTACGACGTATTTTCAGATGATTTTGCGAATCGAATATATGCCGGGTGGATGGGCCAGTTAATAGGAGGCTGTCTTGGAACTCAGATAGAGGGATATACGACACATAATATACGAAAACAATTTGGTGAAATTCGCGGATACTTACGACAACCTGAAACATACAACGATGATATAACATATGAGCTAGCCTATTTAGATGGTTTTGCTGATAAAGGATATTCTATTACATCTGAAGATGTGGCAGATCAGTGGCTTGAATTTATAGCAGACGGTTATTCAGCTGAAAAAGTTGCGTTAGAAAATCTTAGGCGTGGATTACTTCCGCCGGAAAGCGGGCAGATGTTTAATTTCTATTCCGACTGGATTGGTGCACAGATGAGAACGCCGATTCATGGAATGCTGGCACCGGGTAATCCCGAATTGGCAGCAAGGCTAGCGGCGGATGATAGTGTAGTATCCCATTCCAACAGCGGAATGCTTGGAGGAATTTTTAATGCTATGCTAGTTTCTTTAAGCTTTGTTGAACATGACATGAAAACGGTATTAGAAAAGGCAATTGATCTACTTCCGAAAAAAAGTGAATACTATTCCGTTGTAAAATATGCTGTGGATTTATGCCGTAATAAAGATACGTGGGTAGAGGCATGGAAAGAAATAGAAGATAAGTATAAAGAATACAATTGGATTCATTCTTACCCGAATGCAGCAGCCGAAGTGATTGCGCTATGGTTTGGAAATAATGATTTTGAAGAAACATGCCATATTATTGCAATGGAAGGTAGGGATGTTGACTGCACAGCAGCACCTGTACTGAATGCTCTTCTTTGCATGAAGGGTATTTCCTGCGTAGATGAACGATGGATTAAGCCCATAGGTCAGGACATCTACACGGTAATGCGTAAGATGCAGCATCTGACAATCAATGAATTATGCGATATGACTGTAAACGCCGTCAGAAAGGCTTGCTTATGAGAGTGTTGGTATATGGATCGCTGAATATTGATTATGTATATGAAGTAGACCATATCCTGAAACCAGGGGAAACAGAGTCTTCTTATAATATGCAGACGGTTGCAGGGGGCAAAGGGCTTAATCAGGCTATCGCACTGGCAAAAGCAGGAGTTGAAACCTATCTGGCTGGACAAATTGGAGAAGAGGGCGATATCTTAGAGGCTATTTGTAAAGACTCTGGGATGAATGTTAAATACCTTGATAGAATTTCTGGCAGAAGCGGTCATACATTTATTCAGGTAGATAAGAATGGTCAAAATAGTATTTTGTTATTTGGAGGAGCTAATAGAGAGCAGAAAAGAGAAAAAATCGATGCAGTAATTAGAGAATTCAGTGCGGGTGATATAATTCTTCTTCAGAACGAGATTAATGAACTGCCATATATTATTGAATGTGCCTTTCGGCAGAGAATGTATATTGTTCTGAACCCATCACCTTTCAATGATGAAATTATGGATTGTGATCTCCATAAGGTGTCCCTTTTTATTTTGAATGAAGTTGAAGGCTTCCAGTTAACCGGAAATAAAGATCCGGATAAAATTCTCACATATACGCATGAGAAGTTCCCGACTGCGGAAATTATATTGACGTTAGGTGAAGAAGGTTCATGGTATTTAAACGGCGAGGAAAAAGTGTACCAAAAATGTGTCCCGGTTTCAGCCATAGACACAACAGCAGCTGGAGATACGTATACCGGATATTTTATTGCCTCGCGTTTAGAAGGGATGAATATAACGGATTCGATGCGTAGAGCTGCCTGCGCTTCTGCGATAGCATGTACTCGAAAGGGTGCGGCACCTTCCATTCCTTCGCAAAACGAAGTCTTATATTAGATTAAGAATAATGCCTTTTGCATACTATATACTGTTGTAGCCGTCATTCAATGACATAAAACTATCTGGATTGTTTGTCTCAGAAATGGTGAAATTTTAATTTCAACCTTGTCTATTGGGTTTGCTTATTCTATTGCTGATTGAAATACACAAGATGTGGTATACTAGAAAAGACTTAGGCATAAATCAAAGGATATTATAAAGTGGAAAGTGTACGTGAATTGAAAAAGTAAATTTGGGGATTACTTCACCCTGACACCATTACCTTGAATTTCTCCCCTCAAAATGCTATATTATATTCACAAGGAGATGCCCCTCCTTACAAGTGTGGCAGTCGTAACAACTGGAGATGCCCCTCCTTACAAGTGTGGCAGTCGTAACAACTGGAGATGCCCCTCCCTAAGCGTGGCGGTTTTAACTACTGGCGAGCTGCAAAAAAGCTCGCCTTATTTTTTTATGAGGTGCGTATGCTTAAGCTCTATGCGGTCTCGGACGAATACATTCGCTATCTGAGAGTGGAAAACAATATCATCCATGTGTTCGATAATAAGGAAGGACATCGCACACATGACCGCAAGTATGTCGGCGTGGTCATCTCGATAGGTGACTACCAGTATTTCGCACCACTGTCCTCTCCTAAGCGCAGCGACTATATCAATGGGCAGATCCGTCCGTCGAACAAATCTATTCTTCGCATAACCAAAAACGAAAACGGAAAGCCAGTACTTCTCTGTACGCTGAAGCTACTCAACATGATCCCTGTGCCGGATGCAGAGCTGATTCTTTACGATCTAGACTCTGAAATTGATAAAAAATATAAATCCTTGGTTGAGGACGAAATTCGCTGGATCGAGCATAATGACACCCGGATTCTTCAGAATGCGAAAATCATCTACAATCTGAAAATTCATGAAGATGAGCGCCGCACCGAGCGGAACAGCCGTATGCTTGACGCCATTCTTCCATTTCCGAAACTTGAAGAGCTCCACACGAAGTGGGTCGAAGAGCATAAATCTTAATAAAACGACTCTTCTCCTGATGGCTTGTGATTATCCGGATTTCTTCTTGTTTCGATATCTCTCCTGTTGGATTGCCGCAGAACTCTTATCTTCTGTTCCATCTTAACAGTGCCTAACACCATCAATGCTGTTCATCGGCTTCAAAGGATAAAGTCATGTCATTTTTCCACCGTGTAATTTCCCACCTGGTAGGCCTTGCTCGGAATGCCGAGGTACTTTTTATTTTAATTTCTGACCGGTAACCTGTTACGAGTGAAAGCGTACACAACAAAGCGGCTCAAAAGCTCCATGCATTTGAGGATGGTATGCTAAGGCACCCTGCCTACTATGATTCCAATGCTCTAATAACGTCATTCATTTCTGAAAAGCTCGTCGAACTGTCCGGGAACAGTTTCCAGAGAAAAACCCTTGCATCACCATTACCGTGAATTCCTCTTTCAGGTTCTGGGACAGATCAAACTGGCAGGCGCTCTGCAAGAGATGCCACGACAGAAAAACGAGGAGAGAGGACAGTAACCCGACGTATCGGTATTGAAGGGCATGAGCAAGAAAAGAAACTTATTACGCGATGTGCGCAAGAACCCATGTCCGAAGGACGCGATCGTCTGCTTTTCCTGAAGCAATTTTCAGGATTAGCTGGATCAGATCGTCGTCTTGATATTGGAGTTCAATACTGTTGATATCCAACGTCACAAGCAGGGCATGTGTTCCGATACGCTTGTTGCCGTCAACAAATGGGTGATTTGTAATCAGTCCGTACCCAAGGCGGACGGCTTTGTCGACAATGCCCGGATAAAGCTCCATATCGTCGAAGGTCTGAAAGGGCTGACTGATTGCTGAATCAAGCATTCCCTCATCACGAATGCCATCGGATCCTCCTGATTGCCTGATTAATTGTGAGTGCAACAGAAGAATCTGCTTCTTTGTCAGCATATTCATTTCGCAAGTTCCTCATAAACGTGTCTGTTTCGTTTCAAGAGCTTTTCCGAGGAAGCAAGTACGTCTTCGTCAGAAGCAGCCTTTACAGAATCATCCTGCGGAGCATAGTGGACAGTTAGAAAAACCTTGTTGTTTTTCAGAATAGTGACATCACCATATTTCATTGCCATGCGGGCAACCTTGGAGAAGTTCTGATTAGCTTCAGTCATAGAAACAGTTTTATCCATGTCAATAATCATATTGAGTACCTCCTTTGTGTTTTTGATTATAGATAAATTCTAGGATAAATTCAATGAATTATTAAAGCAATCTGAAAGAAAAGAGAGGCAGGGGGAGGTGAAGATCCCTAAAGTCGGAGGCATATCTGACCGCCCCCTCTTGTGTTGATTTTCGCGAAATTGATACCCCGGGGTCAGAGAGGCGTAAGTGGCATCTTAGGAAATGTATATTCCGTGTGCAAAATGCGCGTAGAATGCGGATTTGTTTGAAAAAATTGATAACTTTTACAGGTAGTGTTGGAGCAAACCGATATAATTCTTTGTTAAAGCGTGGTCACGGTGCTTGGCATCAAGCTCATTTTCTTCCAGAAGTGTCTGCAGCACATCCTGCAGCAGTCCCAGATCTTTTCCCTGCTTTTGGGCGCGCTTCAGGTCTTTCTTGAATTTGTTTGTAACAATGAGTTCAAGCATTCACAGAGTCCTCCGCTAAAACGTCGT
>AUXO013848625.1_pt1 | contig 12166 bp, 10 predicted proteins | sample 768731 | NCBI WGS metagenome assembly AUXO01 (sample SAMN02715735, study PRJNA202380) | gut metagenome | biome: sheep rumen | host: Ovis aries | place: New Zealand: Palmerston North | reverse complement strand
CTTACGACTCTGTTTGCAGGAAGGTTTCTAAAAGGTCATGATGCGACAGTTGCACTGCTGCTGTATCCTCTAATGGGCGCATTGGGAACAGCTGCAATTGCCGTATTCTTTACAAATATACCTGCTCAGTTTGTTGATGTTTATATTAATTCTTTCTTTAGTGAATCGTCTGTCTTTACCTTGATTATGATTGGAGCCTTGCTTGCCGGCATGATGTCTTATGATATGGGCGGTCCAATTAATAAGATGGCTTATGCTATAGGTGTGCTATTCCTAGCCGACAGTTTACCAGAACAGGGACCTGGCGGTTTAGTAATGGCCTCAATTATGGCGGGAGGAATGGTTCCTCCTATTGCTGCTGCTCTTGCAAGTATTCTTGTTCCTCAGGTCTTTACGTCAAAGATCAACTCCTTAAGATTTATTACATTAGGAAAAGGTCTGGTATTTATTACCGAAGGTATTATTCCATATCTGCAGACTAATCCAAAGATAATGAAAACAGCCTGTGTCGCATGTTCGGCATTGTCTGGAGGGTTATCCATGTACTTTAAATGCTCTATATGTGCTCCTCATGGAGGAATTTTTATTATTCCTCTTTGTGACCACCCTATTCAGTACATTATTTCAATGGCGTCTGGTATTGTTGTAGGTATTTTTGCGTTTTCAGTTATTCACTTAAGGTCGGGAAGTGATTCATCTGTAAAAGTGACAGTTAATTCTGAAAATACTTAACTCCTGAGAAGAGCTTTGCTGATAAAGAAGGCCTCATCCTATCACAGGATTGAGGCTTTTTATTTTAGGGATGATAAAGCAGTTTCAAGCCTTTGTCTCCAGGTTTGAAGCATCTCTTTTTGGTGATTGTTTTCTTCCTGGAGAAGAGCCATTTCTCGGCGAATGGTCTCTAGCTCTTTATTTTTTTGATTGAGTTCTTTTTCGGTCTCCAAAAGCCTGTCTGAAAACTGTGTGCATAAAGCACACAATTCATCTAGCTGTTCGAGCAGAACCTTTTCTTTTGGAGTGAGTTTTTTTTCAATCACTACAATATGTACCTGCTTACATCTTCGTTTTCTACAAGATCACCTAAGTGCTCATCAACGTATTTATCGTCGATAATTACAGTGCTTCCTGATTTATCAGGAGCAGAGAAGGAAACTTCCTCCAAGATTTTTTCCATTAAGGTATGAAGTCTTCTTGCACCAATGTTCTCGGTTCTTTCATTAACTTTGAATGCATCTTCAGCTATGCGCTTTATTGCTGATTCCTCAAACTTAACAGTAACGTTTTCTGTTCCTAAAAGCAGTTCATACTGTTTGGTTAAGCTGTTATGAGGCTCTTTTAAGATTCTCTCAAAGTCATCTGAGGTTAGAGCTGAAAGTTCTACTCTGATTGGAAGTCTGCCCTGCAGTTCAGGAATCAGATCAGAAGGTTTTGACATCTGGAATGCTCCTGATGCAATAAACAGAACATGGTCAGTTTTCAGCATGCCATATTTTGTGTTGACTGATGAGCCTTCAATCAGAGGCAATAAATCACGCTGTACACCCTGACGTGAAACTACACCCCTGTCTACGCCACCTTCCTGACAGATTTTGTCGATCTCGTCGATAAATACGATACCGTTGTTTTCTGCAAGCTCGATTGCTCTAGTCCTTAAATCATCATTTTGTGTTAGTTTTGCGGCTTCTTCCTCCAGCAGGATCTTGAAAGCCTCACTAATCTTCATTTTTTTTGTGGTTTTCTTTCTAGCATGCATTGAGTCGAAGATTGACTGAAGCTGATCATTGATCTCATCCATGCCAGGAGCGCCTCCGATTACATTTACCGTTGGACTCTTGTCGGAGATTTCAATTTCGATCTCTTTATCATCAATTTCGTGTTCCCTGAGTTTCTTTCTGAACATCTGTCTGGCAGAAGAATTGTTTTTTTCTTCTTCTGTAGCGCTTGGGTTAGGGAGCAGCGCATCAAGGATTCTTTCCTCAGCAGCATCTTCTGCCTTAGCCTTGTTGTGTTTGAAAGCTTCTTCCTTGACCATTTTCATTGAAACGTCAGCCAGCTCTCTGATGATTGACTCTACATCCTTTCCTACGTAGCCAACTTCGGTATATTTTGTAGCTTCAACTTTAACAAAAGGAGCTTTTGCAAGTTTTGCTAGTCTTCTTGCAATTTCGGTTTTACCAACACCAGTTGGTCCGATCATAAGAATGTTCTTAGGAACGATCTCGGTTCTTAAATCTTTAGAGATCTGCATTCTTCTCCAACGATTTCTCAAGGCAATTGCAACCGCTTTCTTTGCTTCTTTCTGTCCGATGATGTATTTATCTAGTTCGCTTACAATTTCGCGAGGAGTTAATTCTGACATCTTCTTAGTTCTCTAGAGTTTCAATAATATGGTTTTCGTTTGTGAACACACAGATATTGCAGGCAATATCAAGAGACTTCTTCACAATTTCAACTGCGGATAAGTCGGTGTTTTCTACAAGAGCTCTTGCTGCTGCCAAGGCATAGTTTCCACCGGAGCCTGTTGCAAGAACATCATCGTCCATTTTTACAACATCACCGGTTCCTGTGATCATTAGTGAATCTTTTTTATCTGCAACAATAAGAATTGCTTCTAATTTCCTTAGAGCTCGGTCTGAACGCCATAACTTTGCCAGTTCAATACTTGCCTTTTCAAGAATTCCCTGATGTTCTTCGAGCTTCTTTTCAAACAGATCAAGTAAAGTAAATGCATCTGCTGTCGAACCTGCAAATCCAGCAATTACCTTTCCGTGAAATATTTTTCTAACCTTTCTGGCATTGCCTTTCAGTATTGTGCTTTGTCCCATGGTAACTTGTCCGTCTCCACCAACGGCCACGATTCCATTTCTTCTAATAGATACGATAGTTGTCATTTATAATCCTTATTCTGTTTCTAACTGGCATTCATCAACTAAAGATAATTGGTCCATTTTCTCAAATGTCTTAACAGCATTATCTCTTGAGTCAAATGGTCCTAATTTAAGAGTGTAAGTGCCATTTTTTTCTATAACAGATGAAATCAGACCTGCAGAAAAAGCCAGATTAGCCTTATGCTCAGAAGCTTCTTTCTGTGAGGAGAATTTCCCGCAATAAAGAAATGTTCCGTGATTAGTCTGATTCTTTTTTACTTCGTTGTTTTCCTCAGTTTTAGATAATTCATTTTCTGTAGCTTCATATTCTTGAATATCAGCTTCAGGTTCTGTTAATTTCTGATTATTTTCAGGAACAGAAGCTTCTGTCTGAGGTTTGTCATGGATTTGTAAGGAGGTTTCATCAATAGTAGGACTTACTGCAACAGCATTATTGTCTTCAAATGACACTTCCTCATTTGCAGAGGAAACGTCATCAGGATGAAGCATCATTGTATTATTGTTCTGTTTAGATGGAACTAGCATTAGACAAATTAAAATAAAAACAAGTAAGCCAATTCCGCACACTGTTAGATTTTTATATTTAATTTTTGAATTCTCATTCTTTTTCAGCAGAAAAGCTAAGGCTTTATTATAGTAAGCCAATAATGCCTGTTTTAAATTGTCCACTCTTACATCTGCTCCATAACATTAATGCCTAGAAGACCAAGACCCTGTTTTAGAACTTTTGCGGTAACTTCACAAAGTGCAAGTCTGCTCTGCTTGGTTTCCATATCAACTGTATCCTTCAATACAGGGCATGCTTCGTAGAAATGCATAAATAAATTAGATAGTTCAAACAGATAATTACATAGTAGGTTTGGTAAAGCTTTGTTTCCTACGCTGTATACAGCCTCAGAGAAGGCCAGCAGTTTATTTGCAAGCTCCTCTTCTGCTTCACAGCTGATAATGATTTTTCCTGGTTTAATATCTTCTGCTTTGCGGAAAATAGCTCTGATTCGGCTGTATGCATACTGCAGATAAGGAGCAGTATTACCTTCGAAAGATAACATCTGATCCCAGTCAAAAATGTAGTCTGTTGTCCTATTCTTGCACAGGTCTGCGTATTTAACTGCACCCATAGCTATATTATGAGTTACAGTCTCCTTATCTGCCTCTGATAGGGTAGAGTTTCTGTCTGCAAGCAGAGTTTTTACTCTTGCTTCAGCCTCATCAAGAACATCTCTTAATTTTACAGTTCCACCTGATCTTGTCTTGAATGGCTTGCCATCTTTTCCAAGCATCATTCCGAATGGACAGTGTTCTAATGAAACTTTGCTGTTGGTGTATCCTGCTTTTTCACAAATAGCCCAAACTGTTTCCAGATGCTGCTGCTGACGGGAATCTGTGAAGTAGAGAATTCTTGTAGCCTTAAGCTTTTCAACTCTGTACTTGATACATGCGATATCTGTTGTTGTATAGAGGTAACCACCGTCATTCTTTCTTATGATATTTCCTAAAGGTTTGCCTTCCTTATTTTTAAACTGAGGCAGGTAAACAACAATTGCTCCCTGATCTTCCTGAGCTATACCCTTATTTAACAGATCCTCTACGACTCCTGGAAGCATATCGTTATACAGACTTTCACCCATAATATCTTTATCGGATAGAGTTACATCTAATCTGTCGTATAGTTTCTGATTCTGAACCATGGTCATTGTTACCAGCTTTTTCCACATTTTGCGGCAGTATTCATCACCACCTTGAAGCTGAACAACATAACTTCTTGCTTTTACAGCAAATTCTTCATCAGTGTCGTAGCATTCCTTTGCTTCTCTGTAGAAAGCCTCGAAATCAGATAAATCCATGCCTGCACCAGACTCATTTTCTTTTTTCTCAAGATAAGCAATGAGCATACCGAACTGAGTACCCCAGTCTCCAATGTGATTTGCACGGATAACATTATTTCCTAAGAATTCCAGAACTCTTACAACAGCATCACCGATAACCGTTGAGCGAATGTGGTGAACCGCCATTTCCTTTGCTACGTTAGGTGCTGAATAATCGACCACAATGGTGTCTGGATTGCTTATCTTTTTAACACCTAATCTTGCATCATTATTCATCTCTTCAAGAGCATCGGCAATTGATGCCTTGTTGGCAAAGAAATTAATAAACCCAGGACCTGCAATTTCAATTTTTGAAATGTGAGGATCGCTTGGGATATTATCAATAATATCCTGAGCAATCTGTCTTGGATTCTTCTTTAGAGGTTTTGCCAGCATCATTGCAATATTTGAGGCAAAGTCACCGTGAGCTCGGTCTTTTGTGCGGTCAACCCGGATGTTATTCAATAACTCAGGTGTAATTGAATTGTCTTTATTTATTGATGAAATGCTTTCTCTAATTAATTTTTCAATAATCTGTTTCATAAATATCTGCGAACAGAAGCCAACTCTTTATATAGGTTGGAGAATATTCGCACCTCTAGTTTTATTTCAATTGAATTAATTCTTGCAGCAGCAGTTATTTTATTCTTTCAGTTTGAATTAGGTCTCTGACCGCGGAGTCCTTATCCATTTTTATCTGATGAATGCTAATAACATAATGAAAATACTATGTTTTATATAACCGCCATCCCTCGATTTTTATTCACAATGACAACGTCTTTGCCTGAATAAAGAAAATTTTTTGAGAAGAATACCATAAAATGCGCCTAGCACATAATTATTGGATCAACTTCAATTGCGAATCGTAAATCTTGAGACAAGCTTTTCCGTGAAACTATATTTCGAACTTCTGTTAAAAACATATTTAACGTTTTTCTGCTTATACAAGTAACCAGCATATGGAAATGGTAGCGATTCTGCTGTTTCTCCATTTTATCAGACATAACAGGAGTTAAAGCTAAATTCGAATAATTATAAGCGATCCCTGAAAGCTCTGAATAAAGCTGATTGAGGAATGAATAAGCATTAATACGTTCTGAGCTGTTGCTTAATATAAAAGCCTGATATGTATATGGGGGTAACATTAGATTTTTTCTAGTTTTTAATAGTTCTTCCGCTATATTTAAGTATGTACAATCAGGATTAATTAACTGGTTTATAAGCAGATTGTCCTTATGATGAGTCTGAATTATTACTCTTCCTTTCTTGTTTCCTCTGCCAGATCGACCTGAGACCTGAGTTAATAACTGGGCTGCATTTTCAAGTGATCTGTAGTCGTCAGAAAATAGAGAAGAGTCAATATCTAGAATGCCGACCAATGTGACATTTGGAAAATCATGTCCTTTGGCAAGCATCTGAGTACCGATTACAATTTGAGATTTTCCTGATGTTATCCTGTTTAATCTGGTTTCAAGCTGTGCTTTGGATGTAACGACATCTCTGTCTATTCTTTCAATTCCTATGTCAGGGTATCTGGTCTTTAGATATTCACTGACCTGTTCTGTTCCAAACCCCTGTTCAAATAAAGCATCACTCTGACATTGAGGGCAGACTTCCGGAATTGTAATAGTATTTTCACACATGTGGCATTTTAATCTGCTAACACCTTTGTGTACGGTTAGAAGGTTGTCACAGTGTGGACACATGAAAACATGTCCGCAGTTGTGACATACCAGATGATGAGCATAGCCTCTTCGGTTGAGAAACAGCATTACCTGATTGCCTTTAGCGGTTTCTTCTCCGATTTCCTTTTCAAGAGTTTCACTTACACCTGTTTTCAGACCATCGGTTAATGGTTCATTACGAAGGTCTATAACCTGAAAATCTGGCAATGAAGCTCCTCCTGCTCTGATAGTTAAATCTAATTTTTTGTATAAACCTTTTTTTACATTAAAAATAGTTTCAAGACTAGGTGTGGCAGACCCCAGAACAATAGGGCAGTTATTCTGTTTTGCTCTTATTATTCCAAGAGAACGCGCGTGATATCTGAATGTGTCGTTCTGTTTGAAAGAGGAATCATGTTCCTCGTCTATAATAATGAGTCCCAGGTTTGGAATAGGTGTAAATAAGGCAGTTCTGGTCCCTATTAGTATCCCTGATTTACCACTGGCCATATCTATATAAGCATCCAGTCTCTCTCGGTCAGATAAAGCAGAATGCATTGAAGATACAGGGACGTTGAATCTTCTGTAAAATCTGTTGAAAGTCTGAGGTGTTAATGCTATTTCCGGAACTAGAACTAGAGCAGCTTTTCCTTGTTTTAATACTTCTTCAATAACTCTTAGATAGACTTCGGTTTTACCTGAACCGGTAATACCATTTAAAAGAAAGACTCCGAATTCTTTTGTACTGGATATGGAAATAATTGCATTTTGTTGTTCAATGTTTGGTACAGGAGGAGTTTCCTTTAAAATAGGTAAATCTGTATCTGTAAATTTTTTTTGTTCTGTTTCAAGTTCGGTTAGTTTTGCTATACCTTTTTTTACTAGGGCGTTTTCTGTCTGACTTGAAAAACCTCTTTCTCTAAGTTCTTTTCTTTTTACAGCTCCATTTTTTAGAACATCTATTAGTTTTAACTGTTCCTCTGAACGTATTTTTGATAACGTTTTATTATCTGGTTCTCCGCAGAGATCAATTGCAGGAATGCTTTCATAGGCATATGCTTTGCCGTCTCTTAAGAGTTTTGGCAAAGCAACGTTATAACACTGTCCCAGAGGATACTGATAAAAAGCACTTCCAAATTCCAGAACTTTCTGTATGTCTTTGGCGATGAAAGAAACTCTATCCAAAAGTTTCGCCTTTTTGATTTTTGAAAGTGGATGTTTTATTTCCGGATTAATATCTGTGATTATTCCAATACAGTTAGAGCCTGAAAAATTAACTTCAACTCTTGAGCCAACACACTCAGGCCCGATAATTCCTTCTATTTTATAAGCGAATTTCTGATGCAGAGGTCGGTTGATCACGACATTAACAAGTGTGAAGTCGGAGTCTTTCATATATATAAGAACATTTGAATCTCAAGTGATGATAATGCAATTATTTTATCACGCAATTGGCAGTGGTATAACACACTGTTCTTTCAAGAAGAAAGTCTGTAGAAAAGCTTTTATATACAGATTTTGCCGTTATAATCTACTGAAAATTAATGAAAATAACTCTTGCATAAAAAAAATTAATTTACTATCATAAGCCACCGTTTCTATTAATAGGCGTGTGGTATTCGACGCAACCGCGGTTGAAAGCGCGACACGCAATGAGGTTCAAATGAAAGAGAATATTCATCCAGAGTACAAGGAAGTAAATGTACGTTGCTCATGTGGTAACACTTTTAAGATCCGTACTACTGCAGGTCATGATTTAAGCTTAGATGTTTGCTCTAAGTGCCACCCATTCTTCACTGGTAAGCAGAAGATCGTTGATACCGGCGGAAGAGTTGAGGCATTCAAGAAGCGTTTCGGTGGTATCTCATCACTTGCTATTAAGCACTAATTAGTGAACGTTCAAGCATTATGAAAAAAATAGCCTTCGGGCTATTTTTTTTACCTGCATATCTCTTCCATAACATCTTATCCCCTTATTTATCCTATTGTTACTTACCAAAACTTAATTCATTGAACTTTTCTTTGTTAACAAAATATTAAGAATAAACGAAAAAATTATTCAAATTGTGAATTTTCTATAAGTAAAAAAAATCGTACATGCTAGACTAATCTATGAAACGGTCGGGGAAATTTATATATTTGAACTCTCTTCTTTCCCTTGATAATAATCAATGGCTATAAGGAAGATTACAGCTTTCTCCATTTTTATTTTTTATGTATCAACTTTCAGTTGTTACATACAGCAAAACAAACAATAAGAGGTGGTTATTGTGTCACATGATGCTAAATTATTACGCGAAAGAGCCTTAGCCTATCATGAGAATCCTGTTCCAGGAAAAATCAAGGTAGTAATTACAAAACCAGCTGAAACAGCAGATGATCTGACCTTAGCTTATAGCCCAGGTGTTGCAGAACCAGTCCGTGCTATTGCTGATAATCCTAGCGATGCATACCGCTACACAGGAAAGGGAAATTCTGTAGCTATTATTTCGAATGGAACCGCTATCTTAGGTTTAGGTAATTTAGGACCTCTAGCATCAAAGCCTGTTATGGAAGGAAAGGCTTTGTTATTTAATCGTTTTGCTGGTATTGATGCTATTGACATTGAAGTAAAGCATAAAACTGTTGAAGATTTTATTACAACTGTTGAGTGTATCGCAGACACATTTGGAGGAATTAATCTTGAGGACATCAAGGCTCCAGAGTGTTTCCTCATTGAGCGTGAACTTCAGAAACGCTGTCAGATCCCTATTTTCCATGATGACCAGCACGGTACCGCAATTGTTACAACCGCGGGTATTCTAAATGCTGTCGAGTTGCAGGGAAAGAAGATTGAGGACTGCAAGATTGTCTGTGTAGGTGCAGGTGCTGCTGGTGTAGCTTGCTCTGATTTGGTTTTAGCATGTGGTGCTAAGAAAGAAAACTTCTTCATGATTGACCGTCATGGTGTAATTCGTTCTGATAGACCTCAGTACAACAACGGTGAAAAGCCAAGATTTATTAATGATGCTGGTCCTAAGACTCTATCTGAGGCAATTAAAGGGGCAGACGTTATGCTTGGTGTTTCAGGTCCAGGTTTGGTATCTGAAGATGATGTTAAGAGCATGGCTCCAAATGCAGTTATTTTTGCCTGCTCTAATCCTGATCCAGAAGTTGACCCAGCTTTGGTTGCTAAAGTTCGTCCTGACATCATTATGGGTACAGGCCGTTCTGATTATCCAAATCAGATTAACAATGTTCTGTGTTTCCCTTACCTGTTCCGTGGTGCTTTAGATGTTCGCGCAACCTGCATCAATGAAGAGATGATGAAAGCAGCGATGAATGCCTTAAGAGATTTGGCTAAGCAGCCAGTTCCTCCTGAGGTTGTTAAGGCTGCAATGGTTGATCATCTTGAATATGGTCGTGACTATCTGATCCCAAAGCCAATGGATCCAAGATTGAGAACTCAGGTTTCAGGCGCAGTAGCTCGTGCTGCTGTAAAGAGTGGGGTTTCTCAGATTCCTCTTCCAGATTGCTATAAATAGTAATTTCAGTTTTAATTGCTGATAAAGATAATCCTCTCAATTGAGAGGATTATTTTTTAGCATTTATTTTTTTTCCAGAAGAACACCTGTCTCTAAGTGTTCTGTATAAGGGAATTGATCAAAGAAGGCTAGTTTCTTTATGTTATGTGTCTTGCTCAGATAAGCAAGATCAGAACAAAGAGAGGTTGGACCACAGGAGATATAAATAACTCTGTTGAATCTTGCAGTGAAGTCTAAAGCTTCCTTAAATTCTAATCCTGAGCGAGGAGGATCAATCAAGAGCGTTGTCAGGTTGTAATCGTGAATATCGATATCTGCTAGTTTTAACCTCTTAAATTCTCTTGTTCCCTCAAGTGCCTGTGCCACTTCTACAGCAGATAATCTTGCGATGCGTGTATTAGTAATATTGTTTTTTTCAATATTCTTAATAGCTGTCAAAGTTGGGACTCGGGATACTTCGGTAGAGAATACTTTTCTGAAAAGATCTGCAAGACAGACTGTAAAAGTTCCACTTCCACAGTACAGTTCAATCAAATCCTCATCTTTACAGTTTGAACAGCAGTCTCTTGCAAACTGAACCATGTTCTGGCAAGCATAAATATTTGGCTGAGAAAAATTACCTTCAACCTGATAAAGATAAAAATCACGATCTTTTGTTTTTATTGTTTCAATAATAGTATCTGTATCAGCTAAAACAGTTTGCTTTTTAGCTCGTCCTACAAAATTAACCGATAATCCTTCATCAATGAAGTGTTTTCTTAATAAATAAGCTTCTTCTTTAAATCTATTTTCGTCAATTTTCTTGTGGTAATTAAAGGAGATAATTAGTTCACCTTTCTGATTTGCAAGAAAATCAGCTTCAAAAAGTTTAATTGTTAACTCATCATATTTCATCAGGTTCTGTTTCAGAATAGTCATTGCCTGATTGATTGCTTTTGAACCGACAGGAAAGGTCTTTAGTTCAATTCTCTGTTTTGGTTTTGATTTTGGAACGAACATACAGAACTCAAAATTGGTGTGGTCTTTATTAAAGAATACACAGAATTCTGTTCTCATTCTGTAATATTCAGCTGGAGATGCGAAAACTTCGGGAGCAGGAAAATCAAGATTATTTTTTTTAAATAAATTTACTACTGAATCTATTTTTTCATTAAGATATTGATGGTAATTCTGAGGATCGGTAGTTCCAATTAAAGTTTTTAGCATAATAGTATTTCGGTCCGTTAATAAAAATATATGCGATCTTAAATTGTCGGAGCTTAAAGTTAAAGTGAAAAGAGTTCTTTTTTTTGACTCAGGTGTAGGTGGCTTATCAATTTTACGCGATGTCATGAAATTAAATCCTGACATTGAACCATATTATCTATTTGATAATGAATGTTTTCCTTATGGAAGCAAATCAGAGAATTTCTTAATAAATAGAATTAAAAATTTAATTCAGCAGATTAACTCCGAATTTAATTTCAACGCGATTGTAATCGCATGTAATACAGCTAGCACCGTGGCTTTACCTTCTCTGCGTTCAGTTATTAATATTCCGATTGTAGGTGTTGTTCCTGCAGTAAAACCAGCAGCTAAACTATCAAGGAATAAAATAATTGGATTACTGGCAACTCCAGGAACATTATCTAGAGAATACACAAAAAATCTTATAAATAAATTCGCAAGTGACTGCCGCCTAATTTGTGTCGGTGATGCGATGCTCGCTGTTATTGCGGAGACAAGATTAACAACAGGTATTGTGGACAAAGAGTCCATCCGAAAAATAGTTCAGCCTTTTTTATCAGAAAGATTAGATGAACGACCAGATACAGTTGTTCTTGGCTGTACTCATTATCCTTTCGTAAAAGATGTCCTTGCCGAGTTGCTGCCTAATATGAAGATAATAGATTCTGGGGAAGCAATAGGCAGAAGAGTTAGGGATGTAATAAGAAATACTCCTATACAGGATATAAAAAAAGCAAAACCTCGAGCCTTCTATACAGGCCATCTTTTAGATTATTCAGGAAGATTACAAATGGTACAGAAGTTCGGGTTTGAGGAACTAGAAAATTTTTCTGTAAATGTGAATAATTAAAAATACAATAAAAACAATATAATAAAAAAAATTAAATTTTTTTTGATCTAGATCAAATAGCATTTATAAGCAATCCAACCTATACTCAAAAAGCTCTTTTCTGAAAAAAACAGAAAAAAGTTTAAAAAAACATTTGACACAATTC
>AUXO016741365.1_pt1 | contig 12167 bp, 10 predicted proteins | sample 768731 | NCBI WGS metagenome assembly AUXO01 (sample SAMN02715735, study PRJNA202380) | gut metagenome | biome: sheep rumen | host: Ovis aries | place: New Zealand: Palmerston North | reverse complement strand
GCTCTTTCCCGTGTTCTGGGAGTTTCGTCCGAGCAGATTGTGGAGGGCATTTCAAATCTTCATCCTCTTTTCGGACGCTCGCAGGTAATCCACGGGGATTATATTATTGTCCAGGACTGTTACAATGCGAATCCTGATTCGATGGAAAAGGCGATTGAGTTTGTGTCTTCCGTAAGCGGAAAAAACAAAGTCTTTGTCCTCGGAGACATGCTTGAACTCGGTGAAGAATCAAAAACGGCGCATCAAAAGATAGGTCTTATGGCAAAGGATTCGGGTGCTTCTCTTGTGGTGTTCGCAGGGGATGAAATGAAAGAAGCCTACAATGCCGCCAGGGATTTATGCAGATGCGTTTATATTGAAGGACACAGCGACGAGTCAATGAAAAAGATTTCGGATGCAGTACGTTCTTCATGCGAAAAAGGCAGCGTGGTTCTCATAAAAGGCTCCCGTGGAATGGGTCTTGAGCGCGTAACATCTTTGCTTGGGGGAAATGCCTGATGTCAAGATTCACGTTCAAGCCGCAGAAAACAGGGGAAGAAAGCCAGAGGTCCAATGCTCTTTTTTTGATTGCAGTTCTCATGCTCTGGGGACTCGGAATCTTTACGCTTCTTATTGCAACTCCCGACACGGCATCCCGCCTTTTCGTGACAAAAAGCAAATATTATTTTGTGCAGAGACAGCTTGTTTTTTCAGCGGTCGGTTTTGCAGGATTTGTTTTTTTCACGCTTCTGCCGTTTAGAATAATGAAAAAATATCTTGGCATTTTTGTTCTTGGTGTCCTTGCTCTGTGTTTTTTCCCGATGCTCCCCGGAATCGGCACTTCAAGCCACGGTGCCGCCCGCTGGGTCATAATCCCTCATTTGGGAAGATTCCAGCCCTCTGAATTTGCCAAGTTTGCCGTTGTTCTTTATCTTGCAAATCTTTTTGAAAAATATCTTGATACCGATGACGTGGATCAAAAGAATTTTCTTTATCCCATGCTCGGTCTTTTTGCATTTGTGCTTGTTGTCTTTCTGCAGAAGGATTTTTCCACGGGACTTTTCATTTTCATCGTCGGCTGCGTGATGTTTTTTATTTCCGGCGCAAAGATGAATTGGTTCGGACCTCTCATGCTTTTGGCAATTCCGCTTGTGTGGATTCTGATTGCAATTGAGCCTTACCGTCTGAACCGTCTGCTTTCGTTTTTCAACCCTGACGAATATGCCCTTTCATACGGATACCAGCGTGCCGTCGCTGCCCGTGCAATTACTTCCGGCGGCATTTGGGGAAACGGTCTTGGAACAGGAATGACTGGACTCAACATCCCCGAAATACAGACCGACTATATTTTTGCCGGCTGGTCGAATGCCATGGGATTTGTGGGTGTCATCGCATATTTCGGCCTTCTCATTTTCTTTGCCTTCCAGGGATATAAAATCGCTTTTACGTGCCAGACAAGATTCGGCAGCTACGGAGCTTTTGGATGCACCACGATGATTTTGCTCCAGTCTCTTATGAATGTTGCAGTTGTCTGCGGAGTGTTCCCGACCACGGGTATTCCGCTTCCGTTCTTTTCTTCCGGAGGTTCGTCTTTGTTTGTGACGCTGTGTATGTGCGGCTTCATTTTGAATGCTGCTCATGCTCTCGAGGAAGACGAGACAATGATATATGAAAAAAACGATAGAAATAAAAAATTCGAGACTTTTAACGGAGTAGTAGTTGATTATGAGTGACGCGGCATATTCAGATATTCCATTTACTGTTTTTGATGATTTGTCCAGAAAAAAGCCCTGGGAGGGGGCTGAAAAGCCGGAGAAGAAAGTGCGTGACAAGAAAGTCGTTATTTTGAAAGTGGTGGTGGTGATTCTTGCCATTCTTGTTCTGGCAGAGGTTGTGCTTTACACTGTGATTATTCCCACTCTGGGAACTGTGAAAATCCAGTTCAAGGGACTTAAAAACATCTCCGTGAGTCAGGTGACGGAAAAAGTGAATGAGGTTGGAGCTTCCACTTGGATTCAGTTTGATGCTGCGAAGGCCGTGGCGGTTTTCAGTTCCATTTCGGAAGTGGAAAGGGTCTCCGTGGACAAGCATTTTCCCGACCGTGTGGTTGTTGAGATTAAGGAGCGCGAAGCCGTTGCAAAAACAATTGTGACCATAGACGGCCGTGTGGTACCTGTTCAAATCGATAAAAATGGTGTATTATTTACGTCTGAAACAAATTCAGTGATTATGGACAGCAATGTGCCTTTGATTTCGGGACTTCCCATAGAAAATGTCCAGAATGGAATGAGGCTTCCGGCTAAATACCGCATGCTGATGGAGCAGGTTTCAAAAATCCGGGCTTTGCCTCAGCATTATTTTGCCGCCATCTCTGAAATTCAGGTGGTGCCCAAAGAGTACGGAAATTACGAACTCATTTTGTATCCGATTCACTCAAAAGTGAAAGTTTTGGCCGACCAGAACTTGAATGAAGAGACTTTAAAATATATGATAGTGTCACTGGATGTTGTAAATTCAATTGAGCCTGATGTTTACGAGATTGATATCCGCTACGGTGCAACCTCATATCACAGGCGGTAACGGGGGACGTCTTGAGCAACATTATCGTGGGTCTTGACATAGGAACTAGCTGTATCAGGTGTGTTATCGGCCAGGTGGACGAAGACAACCGTCTGCAGGTGATCGGGGCATCAAAGAAGCCTTCCAGAGGTCTGCAGAAAGGTGTTGTCGTGAATATCGATGCTACTGTGGCCGCCATAAAAGAAGCTTTGGACGAAGCAGAGCAGGCTGCGGATGTGGATGTTGTTTCCGTGTATACTGCAATAGGCGGAGCGCAGGTTGAAGGACGCACTTCATCGAACGGTGTGGCGGTGGACGCGACAAAAAGAAACCGCCGTCTTGAAATCACCGAAAAGACTAGAAACAACGCCATTGAATCATCCATAATCTTTGTGCACCCCGAAGGAAAAAAACTTCTCCACGTGATTCCTCAGGAATATAAAATCGATGAAATCCCCGGATATAAAGACCCGGTTGGTATTCTGGGTGTGCGTCTGGATGTTTCCGTTTACATTGTCACTGCTTTTATTACGGCCTGTTCAAATCTTGAGATGTGTCTTAACCGTGCAGGTCTTGTGCTTGACGACATTATGCTCAAAACCCTTGCCGCGACTGTTGCCACTCTCCACAAAGAAGAGATGGAGCTGGGTTCGATTCTCATCGATATAGGATGCGATTCCACCGATGTTATGGTCATCAACAATGACGCTCCCATTTACATCACTTCCATTCCGTTAGGGGGAAGCAGTGTCACTTCTGATATTGCTCAGGTTAAGGGAATCCCGAAGGATATTGCGGAAGAACTGAAGATAAACTCCGGCTGCTGCTGGCTTGAAGGCGGTGAAAAGGACGAAGAGGTCATAATCCGCGAAATCGGGGCACGTCCGGCCGAGCAGACCACAAAATACGAGCTGTGTGAAATAATTCAGCCGCGTATGGAAGAAATCATGACTATGGTCAGAAAGGAAGTGATTCATCATGCGGGCCTTAAAAAACTTGAGGGAAGCATTGTGCTTACCGGTGGCGGAGCCCTGATGCCGGGAATCAGGCAGCTTACACAGGCTGTTTGGCGTACTGAATCTGTCCGTCTTGGAGAATGTCCTGATATGGGGCGTGTTCCGGGTGAAAACGGTTATATGTACCGCAGTTCTGATTTTGCGACTGCGATGGGACTTATAATGTCTGCCAAGAGTTCTGCAAACAAAGACCGCGGACGGAAAAAAGTTCATCCTGTAAAGGAAAAAAATCCGGGTGGATTTGCAGATAAAGTGAAGGGAATTTGGAAAAAGTTCTTTTAATTCAGACGAATTTGTGATATAATGGAAGAAACTTTCCCGCAGAAAGGGGGATATTTCTCGGGAGATGTAAAAATGGGTTGGGAGGAGCTATGATTGATTTGGATGTTGACAAAGTGCTGGGGGAACCGTTGCATGCACCTAGTCCTACGGTCATAAAGATTATCGGATGCGGAGGCGGTGGTTCGTCTGCCGTGAACCGTATGATAGAAGCCGGCGTGAGTGACGTGGAGTTTATAGTCCTCAACACGGATATGCAGGCACTGCGTATTTCAAAGGCTCAGAAACGTGTTCCAATCGGTCAGCAGCTTACAGGCGGTCTTGGAGCAGGTGGAAATCCTGAAATAGGTGAAAATGCCGCCAAAGAAGATGAGGATGCCATTACCGAGATTATCCGCGGTGCGAATATGGTCATCATCACTTGCGGTATGGGCGGTGGAACAGGCACCGGTTCGGCTCCGGTTGTCGCACGCATTGCACACGAGCAGGGAGCTCTTACAATCGGCGTTGTCACGACTCCGTTCAAATTTGAAGGTGAAGTCCGCATGGAAAATGCCTCAAGCGGTATAAAAAAACTCCGCGAACATGTGGACAGCCTGATTATAATCCCCAATGAACAGATTATGAAGATTGTGGGCACGGACAGAAAGCTTACATACCGCCAGTCATTCCGTTTGGCGGACGATGTGCTTTGCCAGGGTGTGATGGGCATTACGGAAATCATCACTAAGCCGGGAGAAGTGAACTGCGACTTTGCGGATGTGAAGACCGTTATGAAAGACAAGGGAGAGGCAATCCTCGGTGTGGGTATCGCAGAAGGTGAAAACCGTGCGGTCGAAGCAGCCCAGGCCGCCATTTCAAATCCCATGCTTGAGAACCGCAGCATAGACGGCGCAAGTCACATCCTTGTAAACATCACCAGTGCCGAAGATTTGGGCATGGTCGAAGTCGATGAAATCATCAAGAATATTTCCGCGTCCGCCTCAAAGCACCTTAATCTCTTCTGGGGACAGGTTCTTGATCCGTCGATGGGAGAAAAAATCTCCGTTACGGTGATTGCAACAGGTTTCGAGCAGTCCGAGGAGGAAAAAGCCCAGGCCGCCGCCGCTGAAAGGGAAAAGAAAGCCAACAGCGATGTTGTCTCGCAGGATGATTTTGCGGCTCTTATGTTCGGAAAGCCCCTTGATCCTGTGAAAAAGCCTGCAGCAGAAGAAAATATCGGGAAATTCAGCAGTCTTCCGGTAAATACCGATGCTTTGTATGATGAAAATGATAAAGAGGTGGAGGGACTTTTTTCAGATGACACTGATTCAGACGGAAACGGACCTTCGCTCAGTGAGTCTTTGAGGCAGCGTGTGACTCAGGAAAGAAGCAGACCTTCCGTTCATGAGCCTCCGCCAAGTTTCAAACGCAACGATGAAGATTTGAAGCAGCCTGCAATTTGGCGCAATCTGAAGGGACTCAACCGTTCCATAGATTTGTCGGATGATGAATAAGGAAGAACAGTCTTCATGGAGGCCTTTGATCAGGGATTTTTACTCTGATTTGCTTCTGGTGGAAAGACGCTCTGAACTTTCGGCGCAGACCTATTGTTTCAGTTCGGAGGAATTTCTTCACTGGCTGGAAAAAAAAGACCGTGCGCTTGAAGATGTCCGTCAGCAGGATCTGCTTTATTTTCTTGCCTGGCGGCGTGAACAGGGCTGCGTTGAGCTTACGATTGCCAAAGATATTTCGGCTTTGCGTGCGTTCGGAGTTTTTTTGAAAAGACTCGGCATCTGGCAGGAGAATTATGCTCTTGAGCTGGACAGACCGCATGCTTCGCGAAGACTTCCGAAAGTGCTTACGGTGGAACAGGTTGACACCCTTCTTGACGTGGTTGACACATCCACACCACTTGGAATACGTGACCGGGCCTTGTTCGAGCTCATATACAGCTGCGGACTTCGCATAAGTGAAGCATCTTCTTTGCTTGTGTCAAATGTGCACTTCGATGAAAAACTCATTTTGGTGCGCGGAAAAGGAGATAAGGAAAGGCTTGTGCCTTTTGGTGCCGTTGCCGAGGAGTGGCTCAAAAAATGGCTCAATGAAGCCCGGCCTCAGATTGTGGGAAGCAGACAGATTCCGCAGGTTTTCGTGAATTTCCGTGGACAGCCTCTTTCCCGCAAAGGTATATGGAAGAATTTTCAAAACTTGGAAAAGAAGAGCGGTGTGGAGGCAAAAGTCCATACTTTGCGCCATTCTTTTGCAACACATTTGCTTTCTGGTGGTGCGGATTTGCGTTCAGTGCAGGAATTGCTTGGACATTCGGATCTTTCGACCACGCAGATTTATACACATATTGATGACGAGCAGTTGAGTGAGTATCATGCAGGCTATTTTCCCGGTCACGGAAACGCCGGCTCAGATGAAAATTCCCGCTCCACCAGTCCGTCACAGGGAGATGATTAATGAAAGTTTTTTGTCGCTTGGCATTTGCCGCCGTGTTATGTGCCGTTTTGGGAACGCTGGTTTCATGCGGAAACTCCTATAATTCTATAAAGCGTATGCAGAAAATGGAGGAGGGTGTTTCGTCCCCCACGACAAAGGAAGAACTGCAGGAAGCAATTGCAAAATACGACCGCCGTGCTCTGGATTTGGTTACAACCCAGTCTCAGGAAGGCATCTGGTGGAAGATTCTCGGCACACGTTATCTTGACGAAGGCATGTACGGAAAAGCCTATGAATGTTTCCAGAAAGCTGTTGAATTTTATCCGAACAATGCAAATCTGTATTTTTATCTTGCCTGCTGTGCCGTTTACATTGCGAATTCACAGAAAGACTGGAATGTGAATGCCGCAGGAACCACTGTCCAGATAAAAAACCGTTACCTGAAAATCAGCGAGGAATCCTTTTTGCAGGCCCTCTCAATCTCTCCGAAATACTACCGTGCCATGTACGGTCTCGGAGTGCTTTATGTCTTCAATCTTGAAGAACCGGAAAAAGCAATTCCTTATCTGGAGACCTTCCTTGAAACGCAGACCAAGGATACCGACGGAATGATGGTTTTGGCCCGTGCCTATTACACCACGAGGGAATTCGACAAGGCTGTTTCTCTTTACGACAGGATAATCGAACTGCATCCGAATGATGAAAAAGTGAGCCAGGCTGAAATAAATAAAAAATTAGCACTTGACGCACAATACTTAAATAAGTAACATTTTAGTGTGGATTTTTTAGATTTGGTTCTGTCTTCAATGGAATTTCTCACTTTCCGCGAAAAAAGCTCGCTTCGTAAGATTGTAAAATCTGCTGAGGAGCTTGCATCGTTTTCAAGGGATGACATCAGTTCTGCAATACACAGAAGAGTCAGGACTTCCACATGGAACGGCGGATCTGCCCTTGCGCAGGCTGAAAAAAGTGCCGCCATCATGGAAAGATTTGGAATCGAAATGGTGCGTTATGACCAGGATTCTTTTCCCAGGCTTCTGTCAGAGATTTTCGACCCTCCTTTTGTTCTATATTATAGGGGAAATCTTTCGTGTCTTGAAAAGAAAACCGTTTCCGTGGTGGGAACCCGCCGTCTTTGCAGAAAAAGTGCGGAAAAAACTGCGGATTTTGCATTTCAGGCTGCAAAAAACGGCTGTTGCGTGGTTTCAGGTCTGGCTTACGGTGCGGATAGTTTTGCCCACAGGGGTGCTCTCAAAGCTGCGGAAGAAGGTCTTTCCGGGCTGACCTGTGCGGTGCTTCCGGGGGGGATCGATACTATTGTCCCTAGCGGAAACAAAAAAATTGCCGAATATATTTTAAAGACGGAAGGCTGCATTGTAAGTGAATATCTTCCGGGGGCCCCGGCAGAAAGCTGGAGATTCGTGCAGCGTAACAGGATAATTGCTTCCCTTTCGCCTGTCACGGTGGTTTCAGAGGCTCCTGTTGGAAGTGGAGCTCTCATCACTGTTGACTATGCCCTGGGATACGACCGCGATGTGATGTTTCTCGACACCTGTTTTTGCGAGGAAGCGAAGGAGCTTGAGAAAAAATCCCTGACCGCGTTGGAGGCCTCCGGGAAAGGGGGAAGTGAAAAAATCTCCCGTACATGCTCAATGTATGTGCAGGAAGGTGCTTCCGTTGTAAATGATTTCGATGACTTTTGCCGTGTGCTTTCAGATGCTCCGGGGACAAGTCAAATGCATAAAAAAAACGTTCAGCTGGATTTGTTTTAAGTCCGGCGGTAAAGATGAGGTGAAAAAATGGCCGCAAAAACCGCTGCAAAAACCGATGCGAAAACAAAAAAATCTGCCGCAAAATCAAAGGGAACCCTTGTAATAGTGGAGTCCCCTGCAAAGGCAAAGACCATAGAGCATTATCTTGGTGCCGGGTACAAAGTGAAGGCTTCAATGGGACATCTGATTGATCTTCCCAAAAGCCGTCTTGCGATTGACGTGGCGCATGATTTTCAGCCTGAGTACATTACCGTGCGTGGCAGGGCAAAACTTTTGAAGGAACTCCAGAAAGATGCGAAAAATGCCGGTCAGATTCTGCTTGCATCTGATAACGACCGTGAAGGGGAAGCCATCGCCTGGCACTTGAACAAAGCACTTTCAGAAAAAACGGCAGCTCCCATAAAGCGCATCGTGTTCAACGAAATCACTCCGTTGGCCATAAAGGAGGCCGTAAAGCATCCCGGAACAATCGACGAGGCCAAAGTGAATGCCCAGAAAGCCCGCCGTGTGCTTGACCGCCTTGTAGGATACAATCTGAGTCCTCTGTTGTGGAAAAAAGTGAAAAACGGTCTTAGTGCCGGAAGAGTCCAATCGGTTGCCCTGCGTCTCATCTGCGAGCGTGAAAAGGAAGTGGAGGATTTTATTCCCGAAGAGTATTGGACATTGGATGCGGATCTTTTCAAGGGAAAGACAAAGTTTTCTTCACAGCTTTCTCTTTACAAAGGCTCAAAACCTGAACTCAAGAATGAACAGTCGGTGAATGCGATAATTGAAGAAATCCGCGGAAATCAGTGCGTGGTTGTTGATTTGAAGGAAACCGAAAAGAGCGTGAGACCAAAAGCTCCGTTCACCACATCAAAACTTCAGCAGGCTGCCGCAAACCGCCTGGGATTCACTTCGAAAAAGACGATGCAGCTGGCACAACAGCTTTATGAAGGTGTTCAGATCGGTCATACGATGGTCGGTCTCATCACTTATATGCGAACGGATTCAGTCCGTGTTTCCCAGACGGCAATCGACGATGTGCGCGGATGGATTGAAAAAAATTATCCTGACCAGCTTCCTCCCGAAAAAATTGAATATGCAGTGGGAAAATCAGCGCAGGATGCCCATGAAGCGATCCGTCCCACATACGTGAAGTACACCCCCGAAAGCGTAAAGACTTATCTTAACCGCGACCAGTTAAGACTTTATTCTATTATATGGGAACGTTTTGTCTCAAGCCAGATGAACAATGCCAAAACAAAAACCGTGAGTGTTGACATTCAGGCCGGGGACGCAATCTTCCATTCGTCTGCATCGAAACTCAGCGAAAAAGGCTTTTACAGTGTGCTCAAAGTGCTTTCTTCAAAAGAGGACGTGACGGGAAATCTTCCTTCTCTGAAAGTGGGAGAGGTTCTTACAAGCGGCACATTCTATCCTGAGCAGCATTTCACACAGGGACCTGCCCGCTATACCGACGCTTCAGTGGTAAAAACCCTCGAAGAAAAAGGCATCGGCCGTCCTTCAACATATGCACCTATAATCTCGGTTCTTCTTGACCGCTATTACATTACCCGGGTGAACAAACAGCTTGTGCCCACTCAGCTTGGAAAGACAATCTGCGGAATCCTCGTGGAATCATTTCCCGACGTAATCAACGAGCAGTTCACTTCACAGGTTGAAACTGATTTGGACAAGGTTGAGCAGAATTCAATGGTCTGGAACACGATGATTAGTGATTTCTACGACCCGTTCATTAAAAGAGTGGATCAGGTGATGGACACCCACGAAAGCCTGAAGGGATCTTTGGATGAGCAGACAGACCAGAAGTGCGACAAGTGCGGAAGACCGATGGTGAAAAAACTCGGCCGTTTCGGATACTTCCTTGCCTGCAGCGGATTCCCCGAGTGCCACAACACAAAGAGCATTCCTCTTGCAAAATGCCCGCGCCCAGGATGCAACGGAGACATTGTGGCCCGAAAGACAAAGGGACGTGGAAAGGAATTCTACGGATGCACGAATTATCCGTCTTGCGATTTCATTTCTCATTTCAAGCCTCTTGATGTGACTTGCCCCAAGTGCGGATGGTTCATGGTCGAAAAATTCGACAAAAAGAACGGTTCCTACAAAAGCTGCATAAATCCCGACTGCGACTATCTGCACTCTGCCGATGAAGAGGATGGAGAAAGCCTTAAGGAACTGATGGAAAAAAACAATGACTAGTGATGAGAATGTCCCTGATGCAACGATGACTCTTTCGGATGCCTGTGAGGAATATCTTTTGGCTGCCAGGACATTGAAGGGACTTTCCCGGAACACTCTCACCGGCTATACCGAGGATTTGAAGCATTTGAAGGAGATGCTTTCCCAGGATATTCCGATTGATGCAGTGACGGAAAACAATCTGCGCTCATGCATTGGAACTTTGAGCCGTCAGAAATATGCCGTTACATCAATCAACCGTTTTATCGCCGCTGTAAGGGGACTTTTTTCCTACTGCCGTAAATGCGGATACATCAAATTCAATATTGCCCTTGAACTTAAAAATCTGAAGGCACCCAGACATCTTCCGAAATTTATGACCCGCAGTGAAGTGGATGCTTTGTGTGCCGCCCCTGAATCGAAGGAGATTTTGTGGGAAAGCCGCGACCGTGCGCTTTTTGAAATGCTTTATTCCTCCGGCTGTCGTGTGGGAGAAATGGCAAATCTCAAACTGAAAGATTTTTCCCCGGATTTTTCTTCGGCCATGGTTACGGGAAAAGGAAATAAAGACCGCAGGGTTTATTTTGAAAAAGATGCGCGTGACGCTTTGGCCCTGTATTTGAAGGAAAGAAATGAAAGGTTTCCTGCCTCATCGGAAAAAGGTGCAGATCCTGTGGAGGAAGTGTTTTTGAATCAGCACGGAGGTCCTCTTACCGAACACGGAATCTGGTATATTGTGAGCCGCTACACAGGCCCCGAAGGAACGAACAGACATCTTTCGCCGCACGCCTTCCGCCACACCTTCGCAACCGCAATGCTTCAAAACGGAGCGGATATCCGCATGGTTCAGGAAATGCTCGGCCACTCTTCAATCAGCACTACCCAGCGCTACACGCACGTTACAACCGAATGGCTCAAGGAAGTGTACAATCAGGCGTTCCCTCATTCCGGAAAAAAAGACTGAATGGGGCTTTGAAAAGTTCTGAAAGCGGGGGCGGAATGCGGGAAGATTTCCTGAAAATCATTGATGAAAAATCCCCGGACTTTTGAAAAAAAAATTGCCGAATAATCTTAAATTTCGTATCTTATTCAAAAGGCCTTTTCATGCCGGCGGAACACTTTAAGGGGCGACTCTTGTACCCGTCTGTCGAATGGCACGAATTTTAAAACGAGGAGCATAATCATGTCGAGCGAAAATAAAATACGCAGCACCACCGTGATTGCCGTAAAAAGAGACGGTCATGTGGCTATGGCGGGAGACGGTCAGGTTACGGCAGGAAATACAGTGGTAAAGGGAAATGCACGCAAAGTACGGAAGATTTATGACGGAAAAGTGCTTACAGGATTTGCAGGCTCTGTTGCCGACGCATTCACCCTTTTTGACAAATTCGAGGAGAAACTCAAGGAATACAACGGAGATTTGATCCGTTCCGCCGTGGAACTTGCAAAATTGTGGAGAACCGAAAGATCAATGAGCAAACTTGACGCAATGCTTTTGGTTGCCGACCAGTCAAAAATCCTGCTTATTTCGGGAGACGGAAACGTCATTGAACCGGAAAATGACATTATCGCAATCGGATCCGGTGGAAACTATGCTTATTCCGCCGCCCTGGCCTATATGGAATCAAGTTCATACAGTGCCCGCGAGATTGCCGAAAAATCCCTGGCCATTGCAGGTCAGATTTGCATTTATACAAACAGCCACGTGACTGTTGAGGAGCTTTGATTTTATGGAAGAGACGAATTTGCAGACAGTGAAGCAGGTTTCAGGTCCGGAAGGACTTACTCCGAAAGAGATTGTGGGCCGCCTTGACAATTACATCATCGGTCAGAATAAAGCCAAGAGATTTGTGGCCGTTGCGCTCCGTAACAGACAGAGACGCATCAAGCTGCCGGAGGAAATCCGCGACGAGGTTGCCCCGAAGAACATCCTGATGATTGGTCCCACCGG
>AUXO014207359.1_pt1 | contig 12167 bp, 7 predicted proteins | sample 768731 | NCBI WGS metagenome assembly AUXO01 (sample SAMN02715735, study PRJNA202380) | gut metagenome | biome: sheep rumen | host: Ovis aries | place: New Zealand: Palmerston North | reverse complement strand
TCACTTCGCCGTTCTCTTCCCTGCCCATGAGCAGCACACGTTCCCGGAATCTGCGCAGCCGCCGCAGAGTGGAATCCGTCATGGATCGAACCAGCCGGTTCTCCCGGGTGTCACTGGTGCTTCGTTTTTCCAGAGCCAGCACCTTCCGGGCAACAATTTTGCCGTCCCGGCGCATTACACAGCCCGGATGCCGTTCCAGCCATTTCATCGTCTTCCGGTCCGTCCGCCGAGCCTTGTACCCGGATACTGCCCTGTGGACGCTCTGCAGCTCATGATGGGGTTGCCGGAAAATCCTGTCCAGGGCCTGCAGGTATCCTTCATAAATTCGGCAAATCACCCCGTAGAATTCCACGGCACTGCTCTGTCTTTTTCCCTGCTGGCCCCATCCGGAATAGGTTTTTTTGAGAAAATCAAAAATTAAGCTGTACAGCTCCTCTGTCACATCCGCCACAATAGCCAGATAATCTTTCCGGTAGCTGATCTTTTCCGGAAACACCTCCACCGTGAATCGCAGATACTCCTGCTCATCCACGCAAATGACAAAATCCGAATACCCGATGTCGTTGCCAAAGTTCACCACACCGGACAACAGCCTTTCGCCACTGCCAACGGGAGTGATGCTTCCCCGGATAGCGGGATTCACATGGTGGAAAGAAATTTCTCCTTTTCCCAAATTTTCCACCACCAGTTCATAGGGAGTCTGTTCGTAGAACACCGGTTTCACGGCCATTCTCTCCAGTTCCGGATTCTTCTTTTCCCCCAGAAACCGAATTTCTTCCGGCTTCTCCCGGCAGGAAACCCCGAAACAGGCAGCTTTTTCCTCTGTGCCCAGCACCGCCGCCCGGGGATACAGTGCCCGCCCCTTCACTGTGACGCTCACCCGTGGCGTTCGAATATAAACCAGTTCCTCACTGCCAGTAGGATGTGAACCCATCTTCTTCATATCTCCTCATCATGGAAGCCAACTTGGCCGCGCTTCTGGGAAACCGGACATTTTCTCCGTCCTCTTCCAGCAGACGTGACATCTTCCGGTTGATTTCTCCGGAATCCGTTCGCAGGCCCTCATAATCACCAGCGCAAAACTGGAACAGTTCCCCAATCATGTTCCGCACCGTTCCGCTGCTGCCCTGGATCCGGGGTAAAATCTTCTGGAGGATTTCCCGGTCCATGGCCTCTTTTTCCTCCATTAGCCCGTATTTTCGGCTGTACAGCATATAAAACACGATTTCATCCCGCACCCGGTACCCCACTTGGGCATTAGCCTTTTTCAGGATGTCGTTGCACTGGCAAAGAATCATACACCAGTCCCGGATTTTTTCCTTTTCTTCTTCCACCAGACACTGTCGGAGAGTCAGATACTCTCCCCGGAAAAAGTCGTTGTCCAGATTCAGTGGTTCTGTCGGCTCCAGGTCCGTCTCACCTTCCGGAGGCATCAGGTCCACAAAAGAGAACTCGATGGCATTGGCCCTGTCCAGCACCTTCCGACTGAAAGGGAACGTGGTCTCATCCATGTTCACCGTCCCCACCACGTACAGGTTTTCCGGCAGACACAGATCCCCATGGTCTTCCACCCGGATGGGGTCAGTAACAATATGGCCATCCTTCATTTCCCGGGTTTCCATCACCGACAAAAAATCGCTGAAGTAATATTCTACCCGGGCCAGATTCATCTCATCCAAGCAGAGAAAATATGGATGGGACAGGTCATTTGCCGCCTTCTCAAGAAAATCCGTCACCGCACCTGGCACAAAATTCCCATTCAGATCCACATGCCCAAACAAATCCGAAGAATCTGACCAGTCCGGCCGCACTGCCACCTGACGGTATCGGCCATTTGCCGCCGTAGCCCCGGCTCCTTCCGCAAAAAGCCGCACCAGCCGAGTCTTCCCTGTTCCCGAGATTCCGGCCAGGATCACAAAAGGTTTGGCCTTCAGACAAAGATAGAAATTCTCGATCAGCCCTTCTTCATAGGAAAATCCCTTCCAATCCATAAAAGATTGAATGTGGTGGAGAGAGGCTGAATGGGAACGGTTTTCCCCATATTCCTGTTGTGAGTTATTTGCACTTTCCATAATCTCATTAAAATTCAAATGATATTTATCTGCAAGTTGATGGACCTCATCAGCCAGTTCACTACGATTTGCATGTACAGAAAATTTCAATACACTCCGGCAGGCTGCTTTCCCCGCTTCCGGTCCGTTTTCCCGAATAATCTGTTCTGCATAATACAGCAGGAGTTCTGAATTGGAATTCCAGGTGAGGATCTCACCGTTTCGCATTATTTCATACCATTTAACATAATGTCGAGCTGAAGACACAGCAACTTCAGGACAATCCTCATGTACTTTCTCAGCCGCTTCTTTCAGGGAAATATCTCCCTGAAAGGCTTTCTTTCCGTAATTAAACAATACCCTGATGGCATTTTCTGTCATTTTTCCCATATTCAGATTCTCCAGTCCCAGAATGAATATTTTTTCTTCATTATAGCAGCTTTTCAATAATAATAAATACAGAAAGGTTCGGCTTATGAAAAGCCGAACCTTAAAAACACATGTCATTATCAACTTGAAAAAAGATTATCTTCCCAGCAAACCTCCATATCTCTCCGGTATCCTGTCGGGTTTTTAAAACAGAAATTCATGGCCTGTGCAATGCTGTAGGCAAAATAGACGGGTACGGCATTGCCAATCTGTTTATATGCTTGTGTTCGAGACCCCCTTTCACTGCTCCCTTCAAAATAGTAGTTATCGGGAAAAGTTTGGATTCTTGCTGCCTCCCGAGGTGTCAGTGAACGGTTTTGTCTGATGTCAGGATGAATATAGTAATGTCCATCCTTCGAAATATGTGCCACCACCGTATGCGCAAAAGGCAAATCTCCGGCAACAACTTTAAATCTGTCCAAAAATGCAGTACTATTTTTATGGGACTGCAAATCATCCGGCAATTCATCGTAACTGAGCCGTTCATGAGATTCATTCCATTTCTGTACGGCAATGCGGTAAATCTTCAAATCCTGCTCATTGTTGGGGCGGGAATAATGCTGTGTAACCGGCTCCATCTGGTATTCCTTTATTTTTACTTTAAAAAGATAGGAACTGGCGTGATTTTTGGTTGGCACTGGTCCTTGGATGCCTTCGCCAGAATGGATAAACGGCAAATCATCCAGAATGTCATGCACCTTGTATTCGCTTGTATCCGTTTTGGGTATCAGAGGATAAAATCCAGCTTCACCATTTAGCTTTCCAATCAGAATGATCCTTTTTCTGTTTTGCAGTACGCCATAATCATGGGCATTCAGTATTTTGTACTCTGTTGTATATCCATATTCTTTAAACAGTATGCGCATCTTGTCAAAATAGCGTTCTCCATTTTTTTCTCTGGCTGACAGCAATCCCATAACATTTTCAAATACGAAATACTGAGGCTGAAACTCTCTCAAAAACTCTGCATAAAGTTTGTAAAGATAGTTTCTTGCATCACCCACCATGTGATCATAACTTCTTGATCTACCTGCAATAGAATATGCCTGACAGGGAGGACCGCCAATTATCAAATCAAGTTTTTCTCCCTGCAGTCGATTATGGACAACAGCAAAAATTTCTTGGATATTCTCCCGAGAAATGGTGTATTGTAAAACAGAACCCAATTCTTCATCAGGAATCTGCTTATAAAAGCTTTTGCGGGTAATTTCTCCTTTCAGGTAAGAATTATACACAGACAGCATATTATGTTCTTTCAACCAGTAATATGCAACTCTGGTCCTTAGAGTATTGCAAGCGGCCCGGTCCATTTCCACATGGGCAACCGGATCAAATCCCGCCATTTTAAAACCTTCAGACAATCCGCCTGCACCCGCAAAAAGGTCCAGATATCTGGTCATTGCAATACCCTCCTTTCCACCATACTTAAATATTAATTATATCAAAAAAAATGCATCTAGTAAATATAATTCGTAACAATTGAACAAATTTCTGTTAAAGGAGTTTCGCTATGGACAAAATTTCAAAAGAAAAAAGAAGCAAAAACATGTCAAAAATAAAATCCCATGATACATCCATCGAAATAAAAGTGCGCAAATATCTTTTCTCTCAAGGCTTCAGATACAGAAAGAATGTAAAATCACTGCCGGGGAAACCTGATATCGTACTTTCAAAGTACAAAACTGTTATTTTCATCAACGGCTGTTTCTGGCACCGTCATCCTGGATGCAAATATGCCACCACTCCCTCCTCTCATCAGGAATTCTGGCAAAAAAAATTTACGGCAAACGTTAAAAACGATCAAAAGAATCATAAACTGCTTACAGAGTCCGGATGGAATGTCATTGTATTGTGGGAATGCGAAATCGAACATGATTTTGTGAATCTCATGATAAAACTCATAAAAGAACTTCGTTCCCAGTTACCCATTAATCCGGATAGCTCTCGTTCCTAGCTTTATCCAGAATTTCCAGAAGACAGACACTCTGTCTGTCCGAAGGAGTTTTTCCTTTTTTCAGTGCCTTTACACAATTCATCAATATGGAAGTTTCTTTTGGTGTCAGCACCGGATTGCCGCGGGTCCATTCCAGTACTTTTTCCCATTTTTGAATACCATACTGGACTACTGCAATCATGGCATTTACTTTATTGATTTCTTTTTGTTCCTTTTTAGCTTCGTGTCGTTCCTGCTTCACAATTTCAGTATCAACCAGTTCATCTATAAATTCACTGTGAAGAGCAAATGATTTTTTCTTCATTTTTTCCCAGCATTCGGCTTTTTTAGCCCATTCCGTCACATTCTGTACGCCACGTTTGGGATCCGTAAGAAACACATAACATTCTTCGGCCAATTCCTCCAGCTGTTTTTCTGTTGACCTGGAAATTTCCTGTTTTTGCCATATTCTCTTCAAATCCATTTCCTTATCAGGACACTGCTGGTGTATCAGCCAGAAGAGCCACGATAAAGTATATGTATTTACCTGCGCTTTATAACCACCATCATACCAGGAAGCTCTTTTTACAATGCCATCAATGGAATGAAAAAGAATATCCACTGCAACCACGCTTTTGTAAAACTGTTCATTAAATTGATTTTTGTCTTTTTCCCACTGTTCAGCTGCCCACCCTGCAAATTTAATGAAATTTTTCTGAGCTCCTGTGGAAACGACATCCGGCATCATCCTGTAAATATTGTAAAACTTGGCCATATCCGTTTTAGTTATAACCTGTTTTTTTGGATTTTCTTTCTCAAACCTTTTTTTCTGTACAGGAGTCATTCTGGCTGTTTCCTGTCTGTACTGTCCTCTGGCCCGTTCATAATACCAGTGCGTACCATACTGATTGCCATTGACAGCAGGAGCAAGCAGTTTTCTGGAAATCTGTTCCATTTGAATATGGAAAGGCGAATTGGAAAAGAAATCTGCTTCGCTGACTTTATTCTGACTATTGGCATATCTGGCAATATCCGGAATCAATCTGGCTGCAGTTTCCGGCTCGACAACAGAAAGCTTCATGGGAACATAAATATCTCTCAAATCATTTGCCCGATCCTTGTCTTTAACCAGTGCATTGGCCAGAGATGCTGTAGTCTGCCCGCCATTTACAATCTGTAAATCCCGGATATCTGTCAGAATCAGCCCATTGATTGTCATTTTTGTTTTCACATCAGAAGAGGTTGCAGCAATGCCATTATTATAGGCAAAAAATTTTTTCGGTTCATTCAAAATGGTATTTCTAATCTGCTTGTTGATTTTCCCTCTGGTTGACAAAAAGGAACGCACATTCCCCTCTAAAAGCCGGCCTCCATACTCATTGTATAATTCAGCCAGAATTTTTCCGGGAATATTGCATAGAAAAGCAGTATACTCACTGCTTTGACCTGCTTTCAGGCATGGAATTCCCTCCACGCCAAAATCCGCCAGATGTATTTCAACTTCCTCTCTTCCGCTTCTGGACTTTTCCAGTTCATACAGACGTCCTATATCCCAAATCGTATATTCACATTCTTTTCCACACAGAATTCTGTTTTCAAATTTATGAACCCGGGCACTCATAAGTCGGTTGGATATTATGTACATTCTGTATTTATCCACATTTTTAAACCGGTTGGAAACATCATAGGCCAAGTCATATCCCTGAGTGCTGGGTTCACCTCTTTCTAGGATGAATCCATTCATGGAATTGACAATAAAATTTTGTTCCCTTTTGAAAAGATTTACAGCATCTGTATTGGTCAGTTTTTCAATTTCATCACTTTCCATAAAATCGCAAATGAACAGGGATAAACAATTCTCCAAGTTATCATAACAGTATCCGTCTATTTGAATTCTTGAATTTCTGCTCCCTATACTTTCAAACTGGAGAGGAACAAATTCCAGAAATTCTTCTGCATCTATCAGGTTTTCTGTAATTTGAGTGATGAATTCTTCCCTAGGCATATTTTCGTTCTGTTCGGCCAACAAATGAATATCAGACATCAAATTATTTTTATATATTTCGAGTTCCTTATCCATTGTGAATTCCTCTATTCTTTAAAGTCTTCCAGCATTGCCAGCAGCAATCTGTATTTCACTGCTGAAACGGCTTCCGGCAGCGGTTTTCTTCTGAGTGCCGGGAAATCCCGTCCCACCCGGTAACTCCATCTTTCATAAAACACAAATTTGAATTGATCATAGTACGGAACTGAAGCATATCCCATTGAAATCAGATTTCTCCGCATGGTTCTTCTGGTCTGAGGATACTCTTTCAGCAAATTATCCAGCTGCTCAAAAGCTTCATTCAATGTTATCCCTTCAGAGCTGGTAAGCGTTGTACTTTCTGCTGTCTGTATCACCAGATGGCCCTCAATGGGACTATCCAGCTGCTCGACAGAAGAAATTGCCACATCGATACTTCCGGGAGACAGAGTCTTTATTTCATACCAGGTATCTTTCAGAACAAAATCCTGATCTTTTTTCAGTGGTCCCTGCCAGGATAATACCGCATTTTCTGCTCCACAGGCAGGCACAAGTACATCCAAGCAGAACTTCATTTCACCCAGGAGGCCTTTAATAGCGGACATACTCAAATAATCTGAGTTACCAGTAGAAAGCAAATGCCTCCATTCCAGATAACGTTTTTCAACGAATCGCACACCTTTCCGTTCGTCATCAATATCTCTTGAGCTCTCCACTATATCTTCGCAAAAGCAGACAAAAATATTCATAAGGTCTGCCTGCTTCAGGTTAAACGACACTGTCCACGTATTATCTTTTTCCCGCCATCCGGTCTCAACAACGATGCACTTTGTGGATGGAAGCGCCTCTACTTTGCAGGATGTCTGCAATAGAAGAGACGCACTTCCTTCTCTGCTTCTTCCATAAAAGAAATCCAGTTTGTGCTGTGCATCCACTCTGCTGTATTTGTCATTATTAAATTTTTTAAAAGCATTGCCCGTATATTTCATTTATATCTTCTCTCAAAAATCACTTTTCATTTTCATATTCATCTTCATCAAAATCATTATCATTTTCATCCATGCCAAAGATTTCCTTTTGCATCACCGCATTCATTATGTAAGTATGCATAATCGGCTTTTCATCTGTTAACGGAATACCAATGGCAAGACCAATCAAAGGAGCATTCGAGTCCTGATAATAATCCAGGATTTTCTGAGTTTCTTTATCCATTTTTTCTTTTCCTGCTTTCAAAACCACCGGGTAAATGATCAGCAGAGGATTCCGCTCAATTCCGGCCCGAAAGTAGCTTGTACCGCTCAGACTTTTCTCTCTGTTAAATTTTTTACGCACTTCTTTTACCTGTTCCTCGGTAAGACCTGCTGCAGACATATTTTGCGTGCCAAGACGGGAGTTGGGTCCGGAAATCTGCAGAGCCCGAATGGCCTTGTTATACCGAAACCTTCTTGTAACCGGATTGACAGACAAACCTGCAAGGGTTCCCCGGTCAGCACGACCGGATGCCACAACAACATCCCAGTTCGGATATTTTTTCTGCTCAGGAAACAGGGCTTTATCAATATCCTCATTTCTGAATGTTCTATTGGCATTGTGACAATGATATTCCTGCAAATAAGATCGAATATATTCCCAATTTACATTCAAAAATTGAATGTTTCTCTTTAGGGCCAAATTACTGTCATCTGCTTGGGAATAGTTCGACCGCATATTATTTAAAAACTTTTCAGTTGCTTTCAGATTCGACTGATTTTCGGTTCTGCTGCTGGGCAGATAAGCTGTTTCAATTACTGAGCCGCTTAAATTGATTATCTGCTCATAAGGTCTGGCACTCTTCATCTTGTTTCGGGCGGTAACCAGTAAAGCGCCTTTGTCCTGTCTCACGCACAATCCGAATTCTTTGGGAGTTTTATTCTGATCACGCATCATCTGGATTTTTTCCTTCAGTTCGTCCGTAGCCTCTGTAATCTGCCGATACCAGTCAACAGCCGCATCCGGCATCCAGATCTGACAAAGCTTATCATACCCGCTGCGATATCCAAACCATCTTCCCATCTGCATGAGAGTATCATACATTTTGGAATTACGGTGAAAATAGCTTACACACAAACCCTCCAGTGTCAGTCCACGGGAAAGACTCAAGCCCCCTACGGCAATCAGTCGCAGTCCGGTATCTGCATAGTTTTCATAGTTGAGAACACGTACAGCATTACCTCCGTTGACAGAAGCAACATTAATGGGCATGACGGCATTCTTCAGGTTCTTCTGTACTTCATCCCAAGTAATCCCATCTACTTGAGGGCAGTTGCTGAAATATTTCTTAAAAATCCGTTTCAGATTCTGAAATTCCGGATACTGGAGAGCCCTGGCCCCGCACATGTAATAGTTCTGTATGGCATCCTGATAAGTCTTGACCAAATTGGATACCTGTCTTCGCACCCGATCCTGAACAGCAATAAATCGGGAGAGATTGATCATCATGGTCCTGTGGGCTTTTTGATCTCCGTTTAAATCTCTGATTACATTAATCAGCATAAAGGAACAAATGGCTGTTTCCAAGCTTTCCGGAATCTGAGGACCCGGAAAAAAGTCTTTTTTATGTTTCATGGGAACATAATCTTCACAGTCATCATTATTTTCAAGCATTTTCTTATATTCTCCACCACTTGTAAAAACAGCATCCGGTCCGATGTAATTGGAGGGGGAAGGCAGACAATAGATAAAGTCTTTGGGAAACAGATCCTCATCGAGCATGTCATCGTCTGTTTCCGGATCAATGAAAATATTGGCATACGGAGTAGCCGTAAAGCCAATATAATTGGATTTGGAGAACTTGTTCAACAATTTACGGATGGCCTTGTTTATGGCGGTCGGATCCGTATCTGCATTATGAGTATTAATAGAGGCGTTGTCCGCTTCATCATCAATAAGAAGCATGGGAACATCGATGATTCCTGCATCAGCCAATTCAAGCCACTGGCTCAAATTTTGCAGAACGGACCGGTTCTTTTTCATGACAAAAATTATGGGGACACTGATTTTATCCAGGTGCGGTATCAGACTGGATGCTGTTTTCTGTCTGAAATCAGACGATTTGCTGGTTACTGACCAGGCAATCAGCTTTTTGTCATATCTGCCAACTCCAACCTTCCCTTCAAAGCCCTTCCGGTGTTTGAGAAAAGCATCGCTGTCTGTTCCAGTAAAACCCAAATCAATCCGTTCCTGCGTCTGTGCACGAAGTTTTTCCATAACACCGGTAAGGAGAATAATCACTTTATATCCCGCATCGGCAGCCTTGTTGATCAGGGCAATATAGTTGGATGTTTTCCCGGACTGTACTTCCCCAATACACAACCCATGTCTGTTAAACCCTTCATTTTGAGAGGGATTACCCAAAAGATCCATGATGTCATCCGTGGTATCATCCATTTCATTCAGCACAGCATTGGTCCATCCCTGTTGTCTCAGATAAAGTTTATAACGATTCCAAAATCTGGGGTTTATATCACTTTTTGCACTGTTGTACCAGGGCAGATGACTATGCTCTGTTATCAAAATTCCCTTTTCTATATTGATTTGAATTTTTGATTCTACCTCTCTCAGTACCTCCTTTTTTTCAATGTCAGTCAGGGGATTGCATGTAGCAAAGGCATCAATGAATTTTCTAATTTCTGCCGATTCCACTTTTTCTTTTCCGTCCAGTTGCATTATAACCAAAGTTGCAACTTTCTTTTGATTTTCATTCATTTCCATACTCCTCTTTTATTCTGGTAACCACATCAGGATAATTGGAAAAAGGCTCCATTATTTTCATTGATTCAATGAACTGCTCCACGCTTCCATGGATTTGCATCAGTTGCTGTATGGTATTCTCAGCCAGTTGAAATATTTTCTCTTTATCATCGTTGTTCTTTTTCTCCAAATTCATTTCGTTTTGAGCCACTCTACAGTAAACATCCCCAAAAGGAAATGTCTCTTCAACAAGATTTAAATAGGATTCCAGCAGATTGATCTGGTCCTCATCCATTGATTCTTCCAGATTTTTTAATATTGGCATGTTTCTATTGATCTTATACTCATATTTCTCGCGATTCTGGATTACATCCCATGTATGGATTATGTTATCATCTTTTACCTTGCGTCCTCTGTACCGGTATACTTTTTCACTTTTTTCCACAGAACGCAGAACAATATTGGCCAGATTCTTTTTAATCATGTAAGGAAGATTGGCTTTGGATTTTCGAATGTCAATTTCCCATATGGAATCCAGTGTATTGGGAATGTCAACCCGTACCATTGCCAGTTTGCCCAATTCATTCTGTTTGATGAGTCTGAACCATGTGCCCCAGACAATCAGCCGTTTATTCCGATAAATATAAAACCCTTGCTTCAAACGAAGTTCACTGTTTTCTACTCGTGCTTTCCTTTCTTTTGCAGTCAGTTTACTGACAAGAGGCAGGACATACGGTTTTACTGTAATAATCTCATTATCAATTCTAATCTGCTGTTCACTTAATGGTTGAGTGGCCGGGTTATCAGTCAGAAACGGATCGATACCATGGATTTCATCTCCATTAAAATAAATTTTGATATGGTTTCTCACTCCGACATCGCCGTTCAGGTACCGGTGAAATACCAGCGATACATGTTTCTTGGTCAGGACCAGTCTGTCATTGAAGGCTCTACTGAAATTATCAGATTCCTGTTTCAACCGGTCAAAATTCTGCCATACCACCACTGTTCCAGTGTTTACATACTGCAAATATTCAATTCCCGGATAGTTTTTCACTTCATTTTCTGAATACAACTGCAATGACCAGTTCTGAGTAGAAGCAATATAATCAAGATCCCACGCCGCTGCATTAATTTTGCCATCTTTTTTACTGATTACTGTTACCCTTCTGCATTGAGAAAGCGATGCCATTTTCATTCCCAATCCAAATCGTCCCAAATCCTTTTTGCTTCTCTTCTCCGTAGAACTTTGGCTTCCGTAACGCATGGCTTTTTCAAGTTCTAGTAGATTCATACCACAACCGTCATCTGCAATGCATACATATGGATCCGGTAATGCTTGAAAATCGACATAAATATTGCCTGCACCTGCGCTGATACTGTTATCTATAATATCTGCCAGAGCTGCCTCAAAAGAATACCCGATGGAACGGGTAGATTCAACTAATATAGGCGCTTCCGGAACCACTATTTTTTGCCTCATTATTACACCACCGAAAAAATATAATCATATTTTTTATTATAATTATATTATGAATACACATCTTTGTATAGTTAAAAGAAGGCCATGGCTAGTGGCAGCAAGCTACCGCTCTGTCTGCACTCCCAAGTCGCCATATTTTTACAAAATGCCCAGTGTTTGTACCGCTTTTGTCAAGTGCCCCCAGCAGGCTGTTCATTAATGATTCTGTCATGCCTGTGCAAGCTGTACAGGAGATATTTTATCACTTGTCACAGGAATCCAATCGCAACTGTTTATCTCTCACAAGTTCTTTTTGTTATGTCTTCTTTATCCAGCGACAAACAAACTTTACAGTGCCACATTGGTATTGTAAGATTCGCTTGTCTTGGCGTTCCACCCCATATCCCTGCTTTCATAGTAAGCGGAAAATAAATCGGTGGATTTAATCTCCTGGCTGTTTGTGAGACAATAGGCTCATCAAACAGGATGAATTAGACAAATTAGAGTTTCTCCCATTTTGTCTAAAAACTCTAATTTATC
>AUXO012731270.1_pt1 | contig 12167 bp, 11 predicted proteins | sample 768731 | NCBI WGS metagenome assembly AUXO01 (sample SAMN02715735, study PRJNA202380) | gut metagenome | biome: sheep rumen | host: Ovis aries | place: New Zealand: Palmerston North | reverse complement strand
GTCAATACAGCCCGGGGTAAACTCATCAATCCAAATGATTTGTATGAAGCATTGAAGTCTGGACATGTTAGAAATGCGGCTCTTGACACGCACTACGATGAACCCATAAATGAAGGATATAAATTGGCGGAACTAGATAATGTAATCTTAACCCCGCATATTGGCGGCTTGAGTTACGAGGCATTCCAATCGATGATGGCAGGGGCGGTGGAGAATATTATGGCCTTTGAAGAAGGCCGCTCAAAAGAGATAGAGACGAAGAGGTTGGTATAAATTGATTGATTCCAAAGTGAATATAACAGAAGCGTTTATTGAAGGCCTCATTTCCAAGGCAAATGAAATTCCTCAATACGTAACAGAACAGGCAAAGAAATGCCTACTAGACTATTTGGGTGTCTTTATAGGAGGAAGAAAGTATATAAAAGATGCGCATCCCGAACTATTTGATGCGTTCGAAGATGCGGCACCTTATCATGCTCTTGTGAATGGCTTTTGTGCGCATGCACTGGAACTGGATGATGGCCACAGACACGGGATGATACACCTCGGGGCATCCATTGTTACGGCAGTTTTAGAGGCAACGAAAGGTAAGGAAGTTCCATACTGGAAGATACTTTGCGGGATTGTAATGGGCTATGAGGCTGCAGTTCGTTGTGCCCGTTCCATTCAACCCGGTCATAAAGTACGTGGATATCACGTTTCTGGAACTTGTGGAACTATTGGTTCTGCAATGGCTATTGCTTTTGCTTTCGGTTATTCTAAAGAACAAATTAAATCCACTTTGGCTTGTGCAGTTAGTAGTGCTGCTGGCGTATTGGAGATACAGGAACAGGCTTCGGAAATGAAACCATATAATGTGGGAAGAGCCGCGATGGATGGTCTTGTTGCTGCACAGATGGGACGCCTGGCTTTGCTAGGGCCGGATGATATATTGGGAGGGAAAAGAGGTTTCCTTGCAGCACTAACGGATACTCCTCATTCCGAATATCTGACGGACTTCTCTAATGAAGATTATGCAATAGAAGGTATTTATCAGAAAGTACATGCTGCGTGCCGTCATTGTCATCCGGCTATTGATGCAACTCTTGATATGAGAAGAGATCTGAGGCTACAGCCTGAGCAGGTTGAGAGAATAGAAGTACATACCTATAAACTTGCTGTAGGTAGCCACGACCATACAGATATACGTGGCATTAGTTCAGCCAAATTAAGTACTCCTTATGCTGTAGCATTGGCAATAGTGAAAGGTAGCGCAGGGTATGCTGATTATAACGATGAGAATCTGAAAGATTATTGGATTAAGATCCTAACACAGAAAGTGAAGGTGGTTGAAGACGAGAACCTTACTGCACAATCACCTGCAATAAGAGGGGCTAAAGTAACTATCTACCTGAAAGATGGAGGTGTATTTGAAACTCCTTGCCTTTATCCTAAGGGAGAGCCCGAGAATCCTCTGACTCGTGAAGAACTGGAAGAAAAGTTCCGAGGACTAGCTATGTACGGTGGACTTTCTTTAGCAGAATGTAATGAGCTTATTAGTGAGATTTGGAAGGAGGATTGTGACCTCAGTAAGTTTTTGAGAACTATTAGAAAATGAAGCGTATAGAAACACCGTTTAGTGAAGAGGTTATTGCCGATTTGAAAGTTGGTGATGTGGTGAGCATTAGTGGCTACATTTTTTGTGGGCGTGATGCCGTTTTGCCTCGTATTTGCAAAGAATTGAATGAAGGAATGTGGGTAAAGCGGGGGATAGACTTGAGAGGTGGAGTAGCTTTCCATACAGCAGTCAGTCCTGCCGGAGTAGGCCCCACTTCCAGTAATAAGTTGGAAATAGAGGGCAGTTTTGAAACTTTGTCCAAATTAGGTGGTATCAAAATGCATCTTGGCAAAGGCGCTATTAAGCCTGAAACCGTCCAGATGTTGGCAGAGAATAATGCCGTGTTTGCCATTATCCCTCCTGTGACAGCTCTTTTGGAAAGCCAGACCTTAGAACGTGAATGTGTGGCATGGCCGGAACTTGGAATGGAAGCGCTATACAGAATCAAAGTAGTTAACTATCAGGCAATTATAGCCGCTGCTAAAGGAAGGAGTGTTTATGAGTAACATTATTGATAAAGTAGCGGATTGTTTGGTAAGAGCTGGCTCGACATTCCGTGAAGACCAAAAAGAAGCCTACCGCAAGGCTATTGCTGATGAGCAAATTGAGAGTTCTTGCTGGGTGATGAAACAGGTGTTGGATAATGCACTTGTAGCAGAAGAAAGGCATAGTCCACTGTGCGATGATACAGGCATTCCTCATTTGTTCTTGGAAGTTGGCTCCAACAAATGTGTGACGGGTGCATTATTGGAAGAGATAAAGGAAGGCGTTCGCCAGGGTTTAAGACAATTGCCTGGCCGCCCTATGGCTATTAAAGGTGATGATTATGCCCGTATTGATCAGAGTGGTGGGCTGGACGAAGACAGTGGTGCTTTGGCTCCTTCTCCCATAATCGTTAAATCTGTAGAAGAAGACGTCTTGAGGTTGACTGTCCTAATGCTTGGTGGAGGCCCTGCTATTCGTGGTATAACTCAGCGAGTGTTCCATAAGCATAGTGTAGATGTTGTTATTGAGGAGATTGTGAATAGAGCCAAACCCGCTGTAAGCCAGTTAGGTTGTTCACCTTGTACGTTGGCTATTGGTATTGGACGCAGTCAGTTTGAAGCCACCAGCCTAATGATGGAAGCTATGGCAAAAGGTGACTTTGGTGTTCAGAGCGACTTTGAAAAGAGAATCACAGATAAGGTCAATGACGCAAATGTTGGACCTCTCGGCTTGGGCGGCAGACATAGTGTGTTGGCTACTTTTGCAAAGATTGGCCCACAGCGAGCCAGTGGTGTTAGAATTGTAGCGTTAAGGCCTTGTTGTTGCTTTGAGCCCAGAAGAGCTTGTGTGGAATTGTAAACTTATATAAGGGATAGGCTGCTATGATAGAAAAAAGAATGGATTGGAAATCTGTAGTAAAGAGAGTGGTACGACGCAGGACCTTTGTGTCTTTTTCTGTACTTTTTGTCGCGACGACATTAAATGCAAGTTGTTCCACAGAGGACTTCCTAAACAATGAAGAGGGGGCATTTATCTCTGATAGTGGATATACGGTATTTACGAATGATTACACACCTGATCCCAACGATACTACCTCTGTTTCTCTTGACTGGAACCACCCTGCTTTGGAAATAATGCGGAAAAGGGCAGAGACAATAAGCAAAATGAGTTGGACTCCATTAGGAGATGTTCCAAAGCGAAATGGCGTTTTCCCACAGGGAAAAGAGGTGACAGGAATCCCTTATTCTTCGGTTAAAGAATTGGATAAGTTCGTTGGTCAGGAAGTGTCTTTCTATACCTTTCTTTCTGCAGTCAATAATCCGCGAAGTGTTTTATATACAGAAAATGTCGGGCATTCGCCATATAAAGGCAAGAATTGCGCTGCATATTATGGATCGGTATGCAGTATGACGGTTAACTATGCTTTGGGCCTGGATAGGCCATACGGCACATTTATGTATGGAACATTGCCGCAAATAAAAAGAGTGGCTAAACAAGATTTAGAACATGCAGCACCTGGCGATATTGTTCATTTCTTATATGGACATGTAATAATGATAACGAATATTACCAAAAGCGATGATGGCGTTATCCGTTATGTTGAAATACTTGAATGTCAGGGTAATGGCGCTTTTACCAAAAAGTATACTTTACAGAAGTTTCAGGAGCGATTAGATAAATATCCACATGTGCTTTATCGTTATACGAATTTGTCCAAATTGGCTTTAGAACCGTCTCCATTTCCAGAGATAGAAACGGATATAGATTTAGGCAACAATGCTAAGGCACTTTCACTTAGTCGTGGTGATAGGGTAACCTATAGCGAAGACGAAGGAGAGGTTGTTGTGAATGTATTGGATGATAGTTATGACAGATTAGTAGTTACAAGAGAAGATAGTGGCATAATAGTGAAGGATGTCATTCTTGGTGATGATAAAGATATAGTATTGTCATTTCTTGAACCAGGAAATTATAAGGCAATATTAAAAAAAAATGATGAGACGGAGTCTGATGCAGTGTATTTCGAGATACTTGAGACAGATGTAAATATAGCATATAAATCGGATTATATTGATATCAGTTTTCATAGTTCAAATGGAATACCTGAGTATATTGTGTTTTGCAAAGAGTATGGAGGAAGACTTTTGATTGCTGATATCACAGAAGAAGAGCGACAGGCTGGCCATAAGATGGTTAAATGCGAAGCAAGTGTTTCCTCACTATACCTGAAAGTATTTTTCAGGGGGGAATACGGGCGAGTGTCGAATCATATTATTCCATTACAAATTGATATGGCTTCACATTAGTTCAATAATTGAACATTTTAATAACAATATTAATCTATGCTGCTATTCATGTTGTAGGAGGATGGATGGGAGTGCAAAATAGTAATTTATATGGCGCAAAGTTTAAAAGATAAAACAGTAAAAGGAACTCTGTGGAGCGGCATAGATAATGTGGCACAATACGTGGTGTCTTTCTTTGTCAGTATAGTATTAGCTAGACTCTTGTCTCCTGATGACTATGGTCTTCTGGGAATAGTCGCTATCTTTACTGCAGTATGTCAGACCGTTATAAATGGCGGTTTCACAACGGCACTTGTTCGAAAGAAAGAGGCAAATGACGATGATTATAGCACGGTATTTTACGTCAATTTGGGCGTTAGTCTTTTGCTATATTTTATCATATATCTCTTTGCACCACTTATAGCGGAATTCTTCAATCGCGAAGAATTAGTCCTTTTAACTCAGGTATCTTCATTAGGTATAATCATCGGGGCCTTAGGCTTAGTTCAGCAAACGATCCTCACTAAGCGTATTGATTTTAAAACTCAAACAAAGATTACAATAATAGCTTCTATAACAAGTGGCGTAGTCGGTGTGCTGATGGCCCTTTTGGGATTTGGAGTTTGGGCTCTTGTAAGTCAGAATTTGCTAAGTTTATTCTTGAAAACAGCCCTTTTATGGCTTTACAACAAATGGCTTCCAAGGTTATGTTTTTCATCCCGTAGCTTTCATGATTTATTTGGCTTTGGTTGGAAAATAATGTTAAGTAGTATACTCGACACGGTATGGAAGGAACTCTACCAAGTGATTGTTGGTAAGTTTTACAGTCCAGCGACATTGGGCCAGTACACCCGTGCTAAACATTTTTCTCAACTTTTTTCCAGTAATTTGACAACTGTAATACAGCGTGTTACATACCCTGTCTTGAGTAGTATACAAGATGACAAAGAACGCATGGTGATTGCATATAGGCGCATTATTAAGACAACCATGTTTATAACGGCGATATGTATGTTTTTTTTGGGGGCTGTGTCTGAACCTTTACTCTATTGCTTAATAGGCTCTAAATGGCATGAGGCATCTGTCTTTCTCCCATTAATATGTATTAATAGTTCACTATATCCACTTCATGCCATAAATTTGAACATGCTTCAGGTACAAGGAAGAAGTGATTTGTTTTTAGGACTAGAGATTGTAAAAAAAGTAATTGCAGTAGGTCCACTGTGTGTCGGTATATTTGTTGGAATCCTACCAATGCTTTACACAAGTCTGTTTACAGGTATTATTGCATTTTTTCTCAATTCTTACTATTCGGGAAAACTTTTGGGATATAGTTCATGGATGCAAATCAAAGATGTTGCACCATCATATGGAGTGGCAATGATTGTCGCTTTGAGTGTATATTTATTTAAATACATGCCGATGTCTTATTGGTTCGTTTTACCGTTACAGGTGTTTGTGGGGATAATATCTTTTTTTGTCGTATGTAAATTCATGAAAGTGGAAGAGTTTGAAGAGGTGAAAGCTATTGTAATTCCATATTTGTTGAAGTTCAAAAAGAAATAAAATGTTTTTATCATGATATATATAATAGTCATTTGTTATCTTCTTTTTCTCATTTACACCTATGATATGCACCATAGGCGTCAAAAAAACGTCCACTTTTGGATCCTGTTTATTTTTTTTACACTACTAGCAGGCTTAAGCTATCGCTTGGGAGTTGATTGTATCCGTTATGAGAACCATTTCTACAATTTCAATTTTTCTGTTGATATTTTAGATTTGTTTAATAGGAAGCAGGGCGTATCTGGTGAAGAACCCCTGTGGGTTCTAGTCAATCGCACTTGTTATCTGTTATTTAAAGATTTTCAAGTTATGAAGTTTTTTATAGCAGTATTTGTCAACGGTACAGTATTTTGGTTCCTTCGAAAACATTCACCAGCGCTATATACGTCCATATTGCTTTATTTTTTGCTTACGTTTGCTAATTTGAACTTCGAAGCTTTGCGCGAGTCATTAGCAATCTGCTTTTTTCTCATCGCCTTTGATAAACTTGATGGTAGTAAGAGAGGCTATATAAAATACTTCCTTTATGTGATACCATGCTTTTTATGCCATCGATTTGGTTTTATTTGTTTTATATTCCCTCTTTTCCTTAGGGTTAATTATAGTAGGAATTTTATCTTTTTTCTTATCGCATCTTTCTTTGCAATTCCTCTCCTGTCATCTTTCCTCAGTTCATTCATAGAGTTCAATCTGATGAATGCAATTTTCAATGATCGATTAGATCGATTAGCAGAAAGTAATACATACGGTTTTCATGAAATGAACATTTGGGGATACATGGAGTTGTTGGTATTGACACTATTACCATTGTTAGTCGTGTTGCGCTATTATAAGGATGGAAAATATTTGTCATTTGCCTTAGTCTATGTTATTGTTGTTCTAATGACAACAGGTGCATTTACTATTTTGTTCCGTGTGAATGACTATCTTGTTTTTCCAACTATCATAGCTTTATCAGGGGCAATCAAAAATGCCATCTACCATAATAATTATTCGTTTCAAAAATTGGATATCTTAAAAAATGGATTGGTGGCAAAAGTTTGTTTGGTTATTTTTTTAGGATTCAATTTGTATAGTTTTATAAAAAGCAAAGAATTCGTTATGTATTACCCTTATGCATCGGTTATAACCAAAAGTGAAGATCCTACACGTGAAGCCTTTTATTCAACTTTGATATACAATTATTAAGATGAAACGATATATAATTCTTGCAGCCACTATAAAAAATATAGGAGGGGCAGAGAACTATTTACAGTCAAAGTTACGTTGGCTTAGAGAAAATGGATGGAATGCTGACCTTATTTTTTATAATGAAGGTCCCGTTTTGATACCCTATCTAAAAGACTGCCATTATTGTATAAAGGAACTAATGCACCCAACCTATTATTATAACAAAAAAAGACGTAATAGAATACGAAGGGAAATATTATCCATCGTATGTGATAAAACATATGATTATATAGTTATAGAGTCAACAGTTGTCGACCTTTCGACGTGGGGCGAGTTGTTAGCTTCAGCAATAGGTGCAAAACACTTCATTTTTTCACTACAAGAGTTAGACATAATCAACAACCGTAGTTTAGCGGACTATATTCAGTTTAAGTATAATAGGCGTGAATTGGCCGGTATTGCTAGGGATTCTATTAAGAATATGTTGGCATCCTTTGGGATGATAATACCTGAGGACAAATCCTATCAACTTATTGCAACTACACAGGGCGTACTTGAGGAATATGATCACCCCATAACAAAACTATTAAATGAAATGACCTATGACCATGTCATAGGTAGCATAAGTCGTTTAGAGAAACCTTTTGTGCTTCCGACAATCAGGGCAGTGGTTGACTATATTAAAACAGACTCAAAGCATCAATATGTTCTTTTGCTTATTGGAGAAGCTGCAAAAGGGAGTGATAGTCGTAAAATCATAGAAGAGTTTTGTAAAGACATCCCTAATTTGACACTTTTTATCACTGGTTACCTTTATCCTATTCCAATAGCACTTGTTCAATCATGTGATGTGTTCTTATCTTCTTCTGGAAGTGCGGGTGTTTCCGCTCGTTGTGGAATACCTACCATATCCATTGATGGTAATGACTTAATGCCAATTGGTGTAGTAGGTTATACTACAAACAGTCGTCTATTTCGTACTATTGAACCTGTCCGACCGATTTGTGAATACTTGAATGAAATATTAGAACAAAAGAAGTATCCGAAGACTTCGTTTCAACCTAAAGCGAAGCCAGATTACTCGAGTCACATGCAATTTATAAAGCAAAGTTGTAAAGAACAGCATTATTATGATGTTTCAAAACTTTGCTGGAACAAAGAGCAGCGACTGCAAAGATTATTAATGCCGGTACTTGGACCAAAGTGGTATCATAAATTAATATCCAGATGGAAAAATTAGTATAATATCTATGCACAAGTTTTCAATTGTAATACCTCATTATAATACGCCCGAATTGCTTTCTAGATGTTTGGAGACAATCCCTGAAAGGGAGGACGTTCAAATAATTGTTGTTGATGATAACAGCTCTCCTGAACTCGTTGATTTCAACAGTTTCCCTGGAAAAGGAAGATCAAATGTTACGGTTATATTTGATAAAAAGGGTGGAGGTGCTGGTTATGCGAGAAATCAAGCACTGAATGTAGCGGATGGAAAATGGGTGATATTTGTTGATTCGGATGATTTCATTAAGGAAGATTCTTTCCAAATATTTGATAGTTGTTATGAATCTGAGGCGGATATAATAATGTTTAAAGTAGATTGTGTTAATACTGATACTCTTATTCCGTCCTCACGAGGGGGCATTATGATAAACAAAGTTATCAGCAATTATATAGAATCAAATTATCCCCCAATTTCTACAATTCCCTTTTATAATATGGCTCCATGGGGAAAAATGATTTTATTGAAATTCTTAAATGACAATAGTATAAGATTCGACGAAGTTCGTGTATCTGAAGATATCATGTTTTCCACTAAGATTGCGTGTCTTGCACAATCAGTTCAAGTCGTAAATAGTTGTGTTTATGTACTTACTGTGCGTCAAGGTAGTTTGTCTGCAGATCTAAAAAGAAATGGTAACAAATTTTTATCAGAGCTGAAGATAAAAATTCAGAAGAATAAATATTTGAAAACATACAATCGTCACCAAGAGCCTTTATTTTTGGATCTTCTAAACGCCAAGAAAATAGGGTGGAATACTTTTTGGAAATCATTTAAACTCCTATACAATGATGACATGCTAATTGCAGGTATGAGTAGGTTCATCGTATACGAAATTAAAAAAAAGATTTTAAAGAGAAACTGTTATTTGTATGATTAATACTTACGCGACATCCTTTAACAACATGTTAATATTTAATTTATGATAAAAACGAGAAGTGATTTGGTTTATTATATTAAGGCAGATGCAAAAAGAAACAGTATTTATGGATTCTGGTCTTTTTTTGCATCGTTCATCCGTGGTGGAGAGCATGCTCATGTTCTTAGATATCTCATAAATCTTAGAATCTTAGAATATCATTCAAACAACAAAGGAATTTTTAATTATATTATGTTCCTTTTTTGGAAATGGCGACACGGATTACTTTCGTTAAAATATAATATACATATATATGAAAATACTTGCGGTTATGGACTCTGTATTCAACACTTGGGGGGGGTAATTCTTAACGTAAGAAGTATTGGTAATCATTGTAGTATCAATACTGGAGTCGTATTTGGAGAGAAATGTGGAAGAGATAATACTCCATTTGTCGGGAACAGGGTACAAGTTGGACCAGGAGCTAAAATTATTGGTAGAGTAACTATAGGTGATGACGCATTTATTGCAGCTAACGCCGTTGTGGTTCATGATGTAGCTGCGAAAAGCGTTGTGGGAGGCGTTCCCGCAAAAGAAATTACTAGAGGATAAAAGCATTGAAACAATATGAGAATACTTTTTATAGGACACCGCGATCCATTACACTCTGCTGCAGGTGGATACGATAAAATTGTTCATTGCCCAGGGAGCGATGTGCTTTGGGATAAAGATGCGCTATTTGGTTTTATACCAATGCATAAAAGTGGAAAAATCATCAATACATTTTTTCTTGATCTGAAAGCGCGTCAAAAAATGAAAAATTGCGATGTGGTGCATTTTTTTTATGGTGATGGTTTGTTGTTCCCTTTTTCAAAAAAACGCCACGTTAAGGTCGTTGCAACAGTCCATATGGATATAAAAAAAAGGAAAAGAGCTCCTAAAAGGTTTATCAAGACTTTGCAATCGCTGGATGGCGTTATAACACTGAGCAAAAGTCAGCAGAAAGAATTAGAAGAATTAGGTATTAATTCTGTTTTTATTCCTCATGGCTTTGAAAAACCATTATATAATTATTGTGACAATCGGCTTGAAAAAACGAAAATCAATGTAGTCATCTCAGGAACAAATTATAGAGATTTTGAAACAATGAGAGCGGTAATAGATTTTTGTCGAAGAGAACGTCATGATATTGTATTTCATTTGCTAGGACAGCCTGCTAATGTCAAGGAAGAGTTGAAAAACTATGAAAATGCCATCTGTTACCCTCGCTTATCAGATGATCATTATTATTCTTTGATAAGCGATTGTGACTATAATTTTTTGCCTTTGACATTTGCTACAGCCAACAATGCCTTGCTTGAGGCTAGTTTTTTGGGGGTGCGAAGTATTCTACCGAATATTGATGGTATTACAGATTATGCAGCCCCAGCACCAATGAACTTGTATTATGATTCTATACAGCAAGTAGAAAACATATTCAAAGATTTAGTTAAAAGTGAAAAATCCGAAGAGTTGGTGAAACATAGCGAAAGATTCCTCTGGGAAAACATATACCCACAACTAATCTCATTTTATAAATCATTATAAGGAATATGATAAGTGTATGCTTGGCTACATATAACGGAGAACGTTATATAAAGGAACAAATCTCTTCGATTCTATCCCAGTTGGGTCCAGATGATGAGATAGTAGTTTCTGATGACCATTCTAAAGATAATACAGTTTCAATTATTAAGGATTTTAATGACAATAGAATTAAAGTTGTTGAGAATACTCCGTCTGAGGGAAGGGTAAGGAAACATCAACTAATTACTCGTAACTTTTTTAATGCGATATGTCATTGTAAAGGTGATTTTATATTCTTATCAGATCAGGATGACGTATGGCTTCCATCAAAAGTTGAAGTTTGTCTTAGAGAACTGCAGGGAGTAGATTTGGTGATACATAATGCGGAGAAATGCGATAAAGATATGGAAAGTATGAATGAATTTATGTGGAAAGAAGGTTTCCGATTCCGTAATTATTTCGTACTTCCTCACTCTTATATGGGATGCTGTATGGCGTTTCGTAGAGAGATGTTAGCTGTTATTCTCCCACCACCAAAATACCTTGGTGTTCATGATTACTGGATAGGCATTATTTGCGAATTGTTAGGAAAGGTGAAATACATAGAACAGCCACTTATCAAATATAGGATGCATGGCGATAACAATTCGCTTGCTTCAGGAAACAATTTGATACAGAAGTTTACTCATAGAGCATATTTAATTTGGCACTATTTGTTGCGATATATAATAAAACGAAAATGGAAAAAGTAGCAGTAATTCTTCCTGTGTATATAAAAGACAACCCTGTCTGGCTTAATACTGCCGTAAGTAGTATAGTACATCAGACTTACCCTGATATTAAATTGTTCGTAGGTCTTGATGGACCAGTAACGCCAGAACAGGAACTTATATTAAAAGGTTTTGAAGGGAAGTTTGATATCAATATAGTTCATTATCAAGAAAACCGAGGCATGGCCGCGGTTTTGAATGACCTTCTTGCTCTTGCTTTCTCTGAAGGTTATGAGTTCATTGCAAGGATGGATGCAGATGATATATCACTTCCAGAACGGATTGAAAAGCAAATGTTATTTCTTGAACAGAATCCAGAAATAGATGTAGTTGGTGGCGCAAATCAAAGGATAGATGCGAACGACAAGTTATTGGATAGATTTGTATATTCTCCCTTAACTCCAGAAGATTGTTATAAAACATTCTCAAGGAGAACCCCATTATGTCATCCATCTGTCCTATTTAGAAAAAGATACTTTGACAAGGCTGGTTGTATGTATAGGCCTGAGTACCGCAATAGTCAAGATGTAATGTTGTGGTATGATGGATTAATGAAAGGCGTGAAAATGGCCAATATACAAGATGT
>AUXO010333025.1_pt1 | contig 12169 bp, 17 predicted proteins | sample 768731 | NCBI WGS metagenome assembly AUXO01 (sample SAMN02715735, study PRJNA202380) | gut metagenome | biome: sheep rumen | host: Ovis aries | place: New Zealand: Palmerston North | reverse complement strand
ACCATTGGACAATCTCCAAACCATTCAATAAATCTTTTAACAGCATTTTCTTCGTTATCTTTTCCTTCTAACATGTCATCTGTAATGTTTGTAACTTCTATAATTTTTTGTGGTAATGGTCTTCCTGGATTAATTAGTTCATCATATTTTTCAACAATCATCCCATCTTTTATTTTAACAGCACCAATTTCAATAATTGAGTCTGCACCACCTGCATTAAATCCTGTTGTTTCAAAGTCAAATACAACAAATGTCTGATTTAACATTATATCATCATTTGGTCTTACAACAATATCTACTGCATCGTCAATCATTACAAGTTCTGCACCATATATTGCTTTAAATGGTTCTTGTCCTTCTTCAAGTTTTTTATTATAGCCAGTTACCATATTAAATACATGTGGGAATCCTTGTACACCATTGTGATCTGTTATTGCAACAGCTTTCATTCCAAGCTTCATTGCATATTTTACTACATCACATTCATCTGCTACTCCATCCATCTGACTCATTTTTGTATGACAATGTAGTTCTACTCTTTTTACTTCTTGTGTATCTTTTACGCCATCATCTTCGTTTTTTTCAATTTTAATTATATCTCTTGCATTTAAAACAATTTCTTTTGCATATTGATCATTTTTTGTATATCCTCTTATTTTAAACCATTTACCCTCTTTTAATTCTTTACATAATGCTTTGTATTCTTCTTCATCTCTTACAAATACTTTACAATACATACTATCTGAAAAATCAGTTATTTTAAGTGTAATAATTTTAAAATCTGTTTTAGGAGATTCAAATAGTTCTACTCCAAACACTTTTGCTTCAACAACAACATTAGGTGCTTCTCCTATAATTGTTTTTATCTTAATAGGGTCTTCTTTTATTCCTCGTCCCATTATACTGTTTGGATCTTTCGGTTCTCTTCTATACTGTTTCTTTTCTCCAGATGTTTCTTGTTTAACTTCTTCTTTTTTTGTTGTATCAACTTTTGGAATTTCAACACTTTCAAGTTCATTTTGTATTTCTTGTAATATATTTTCTTCATGTCTCATTATTACTTCTATATTAAATTTATATCCAAGTTTTTTATAAAAATTAGATATTTTTGGTAAACATTTTTCTAATCTTTCTTTTTCTACTTCTGTTGTTGTTACTAAAACTAAGAAACCATCTTCTATTCTCATACAGTCTTCATATATTTCAAGTACTCTTAAATCTTCTTTTAATTTGGATAACAAATACTTATAATAAGTTAAATATTTTTCATTATCTTGATTTTTTATATCAAATACAAACTCTATACTATTGGCTTTTTCATCTAGTATCATTTTTTTATTTTCAAGTTCTTCATATATTTCAACAGGTAATAAATTTTCTTTTTCTATAAATATTAACCAGCTATCTGATTTGCTGTTTACCTTTATTTTTGTCATTCTAGCATCATTAAAATATTGATAAGATGTCTCATCAATATTAATTTTATCTAATAGCTTTTTAATATTTTCTTCCATAATAATCCCCCTGTTGTTTTTTTAATTATTTAACTCTTTAGCTCCCCTTATAATATACTTTTGATTTCTTATACAAAAGTCAATGAACTCTTCTATATTCATTTTTTTTAATTCTTTTTCGTATGCATATTTTTCCACATCAAATACAATTTTATCTCTCATCATATATGTTGTAAATTCTTCTTGAGGTATACCTAAATACATCAACCAATAAGGATATAACCATCTTTTTAACTGTGACAATTCTGGTCTACCTGCTTGATAAAAACTCATATTTGTAATTCTTGTTGGAAATTCATTCTCTATTGCTAATTCTATAATTGCCTTTTTAAATTTATCTTCTTCTGCTTTATATTTTTTTACATTATTTCTTACAACACATGTATTTATATTTATAAGTGTTTTTAGTGGTGCTTTCTTATCAATTGGACTTCCTATAATTAAAGTTCCAGTTGTAGGATGGTCTATTATTGTAAACTCTTCATTTATTACAAAAAAATTATAATCTGACATTTCTTCTATTCTTATTATTTTTTTATATAAATTATTTATTTCTTTTTTATTTTTATCCCATAATTTCATTAACTCTAATCTATATTTTTCCGCATTTTTTCTTATTTTTTCATAATCTTTATTTTCTAATAAAATATTATATATTGTATCATCATTTGGTATAAAGTTTTTATAATCTTTTAATATTAGTTCTTTATCTTTAAAACATCCATTATACTCATTTTTATATATATCCCAGATTCTTTGCTTTAGATTATACATAGTTTCTGATATTGATGCTTGAAATAATAAATTCCATATTAAAACATAATCATTTACTATGAAATTAGACTTCATTATACTTCACCACTCTCATAAATAATATAATACCAAAAAAAAATAAAAAGTTGAATAGCAACTTTTTACTTTTACATAAATCTTTTATATATATAGTATCCAGCAACCGCTAAAATAGCTAAAATTATTATTACAATTAATGCAATCACTGGTTTTGGTAATCCTTTATCTAAGAATTCATCACTCATATCAAAGTCTTTTGTTGATAAATCCATACTTCTTGTATAGAAATCATTAACAATAGGTTGTTCTTTTTCTTCTTCAGGAAGTTCTTTACTTAATTTTTCTACTTCCCTACTATCTAACACTTGTCTTGATACACTTAAATCTTCTTCTTCTTTTGTTTTGTCATTTTCTATTTCATTATCAGTTTCTTTTTCTTCTGTTTCATCTTGCTCCGGTTCTTCTTTTAGTTCAACAACTTCGTTATCTACTGGTAAATCATCACTTGCCTCTACTTTATCTAACATGTTTGTTGCCATAAGATCACTTAGTAAATCTACGCTTGTTTCTTTATCTATTTCTCCTGCTAATGTTTTTGAAGCAATTGTATCAATTAACTCTCTTAATTCTTCTTCTTCAGGAGTTACTATTCTTTTTTTCTTTTCTTCTCTATATTTTTCAAGTTCTTCTTTATTAAAACCGGATAGTATATTATAACTTTGGTTTTTTAATTTTCTTTTTTCTTCTTTTTCATCTTTTTCTTTTCTATTTTTTCTTGCTTCTTCTAATACACTATTTATATCGTAAACTTTGTTTTCTCTTTTTTTGTATATATAGTTAAAATCTTCCAATTCTTTCTTAACTCTTGGAATATTTTCTTCTTCCTGATATTTTCTCATTTGTTGATATGCTTCTCTTGTTGTGTGTGAAGTTTTATTTTGTCTATTATTATTTATTTCGAAGGCATTTGTATTTTTTACATCAGTAATATTAGTATAAATTGTATTACTTGATATATTTTGATATAGTTCCTGGTTTTTATTTAATCTACTTTCTTTTGATGATATATCGTTTTTATATCTATCCATTCTCTTCATACTATTCACCTTCTTATTATAATTTTAGCATACTATGTTATAAAACAAAAGAATATAAATTTTATATTTACGTAAACAAGGGTACTATTTATTTAAATATAATTTAACTATTTCTTTACCTATTTATTATTTTTAGATATAATAATTTTTGAAAGGAAGAATATTATGAAAGTTAAAGTTAATCAAGAAGCTTGTATCGGATGTGGTGCTTGCGAAGCTATTTCAGATGAATTATTCAAAATCAATGATGCTGGTTTATCTGAACCAGTTTCAGAAGAAGTTAGCGAAGATAAAGTAGAAACTGCTAAAGAAATTATCGAAAGCTGTCCTACTGGAGCTATTGAAGAAGTATCTGAATAATAAAAAAACTACCATCAGGTAGTTTTTTTATATAAATGTAGTTGTATGGACAATTGTTATAATTAGTAATACAAATATTAGTAATAAAACTAATTCATATAATGATGTAAGTATAAAAGCTAATTTAGCTAAATTCTTATATGGATTTCGTTCTTTTTTATTACTATACCTACTCAATAATACTGATAATGAAGATATGTTTGAAAGTATTAATGGTGCAACTCCTAAACCAGACATATAGATTATTAATTTTATTAAAGATTCTGGATTAACGCAATTAATAAACCACTTGAAGCTTTTTTCTGGATCACTACAAATTCCTGTTTTATCGTACTCAAATTTAAATATTGTTAAAATACATACTAGAATTATTATTGTGATTATTGCTGTTACAATTGCTATTTTAGCAGTTTTTTTTATTTTCTTATCCATATTTTCAACACCTATCTTTATTTAATTATACTATATATTTTTTATTTACAAAAAAAAATGTTATATTAACATTTCTTTACTTTTTATAACTATATACAACTTGTACTTCTTTTGGTGTTAATTTTCTATATTCTCCAGATTTTAAATCTTTTATTTGAAATATACCAATTCTTTCTCTTGTAAGTTTTTCTACGTGATATCCAACGCTTTCAAACATTCTTTTTACTTGATGGTTCTTTCCTTCATGAATTGTGATTTCTACCATACATGTATTTGAATCTTGATTCACTTTTTTTAATTTTACTCTACTTGCTTTTACTAAAACATCATCTAGCATTATTCCATCTTTTAATTTATTTATTTGTTCACCTTTAATTATTCCTTCAAGTTTTGCTAGATATACTTTATCAATATTATTAGTTGGATGCATTAATATATTAGCAAACTCACCATCATTCGTAAGTAGTAATGCTCCTGTTGTATCATAATCTAGTCTTCCTACTGGATAAATTCTTGCACTTGTATTTATTAATTCAGTAACTGTTTTTCTTCCCTTTTCATCGCTTGTAGAAGTTATTACTCCTCTTGGTTTATTTAATAAATAGTATTCTTTTGTTTCTTTTTCTAAGATTTTATTGTCTACTATTATTTCATCACTATTTGACACTTTGGTTCCAAGTTCAGTTACCACTTTACCATTTACTCTAACTTTTCCTTCTTTAATCAATTCTTCCGCTTTTCTTCTTGATGTTATTCCTGATTGAGCTATTACTTTTTGTAGTCTTTCCATATTCACACCTCACTTTTATTTTACTATAATAAGTCCATTTACGAAGTCATATTATATCATATTAGGTGTAAATTTACTAGTTTTTGATAACTAATTTCTTTACTTTCTCATAAATTATAGTAAAGGAGGTATTTATGTATACTAATTATTCTAATATTTATCCTATAAATAATAATTACCAAAGTACGACAGACGATAGATTCTTACTTGCTCCATTTTTATTTGGTGGTCTAGCAGGCACTGCTCTTGGATATGGTATTGCTTCTAACAATCAAAACAATCCTATAATGTATTATCCTGCATATCCTATGTATCCTACTTATCCATCCTATCCTTATACTACTATATCTAGTAATAATTATTACTATTAAAAAGTCTTTATGACTTTTTTATTTGGCAGTCTAATTGTCACTATGGTTCCAACTTTTTCAGTTGATTTATATTCAATTTTCCCATTATGTTTATCAATTATTTCCTTTATGAATGATGTGCCAACTCCCATTCCATTATCTTTTGTAGTATAATTCTTCAAAAATATTTTCTTTAATGATTCCTTTGCTATACCACATCCATTATCTTCAATTGTTATTTTGCATTCATTTTTTTTATTCTCAAAATTTATCTTTATTATTAATTTTTCTTTATCTTTTGATTCTAGGGAATTTTTTAATATATTAATAAATACTTGTTTTAACTTATTGTAATCTCCATTTATATAAATTTTATCATTTTGTTGAATTTTTATTATTGTATTGTTTTCTCTATATAGAGTATCAAGTATACTTTTTACATCTTTTATAAGAGTAACAATATCAAATTCTTTTAATTCTAGATTATTATTTTTATAATTATTTATTATATTTATCGTCCTTTTTATTTCTTCTTTTATGATACTTAAATATTTTCCATTGTTTCCTTCTGAATTTTTCATACATATATCAACATACCCATTACATACTGTTAATGGATTTCTAATTTCATGTAGTAATTCATCTATCATATTATCACCAAATTTATTATATATATTTCTATTGATGAAATTTGTCGAAAAAAAAATAATGGATTTTCCATTATTTAATTTCATCAATATATTTTTTTAATTGTTTTGATTCTGGACCTAATATTATTTTTAGTTGATTATCTATCTCCACAATTCCTTTTGCACCTAATTTTTGTATTCCTTCTTTGTTTGCTTTTGAAATATCTTTAAGTGTTACTTTGAATCTAGACATATTTGTTTCACTTGTTACTATGTTTTCTTTTCCACCAAGTAATTCAACTAATTTATTAAAATCTAATCCTGCATCTTTCTTTGTTGCTTTTAAGATAGCAAGTAGAATTATTAATAATATTACCCCTATAATTACATATTCTAAATATTCCATAATATCACCAAGATAATTATATATTATTTTTCATAAAAAATAAAGTTTTTATTATCTATGTATTAATTCTATTTATTTTTCTGATAAATTCTTTACTTTTTATATAGAGTCCTGTAAATCTATCATAATAATCATCTATAAATCTATTTATTTCTTTTGTGACTTCATCACTTACATCTAATTTTGTTATATTTTTTATATCCACATAATAATATAATCTTATCATTTTAATTGTTTTTTCACTTACTAATGGTTCATTGTTGTAGCAATTTCTACATATATATCCACCAACATCGCTTGATAGTGTTACAATATCTTTTGTATTACCGCAATGAGTACATGAATCAATATTTGGACTTACGCCTAAGTAATTTAGTAATTTTAATTCTAAAATATTAGTAAGTGCAATTGGATTAAGTCCATCTTCTATTTTTATTAATGTATCTTTCAATATATCGAATATTTCATCACTTTCAGTTTGTTTTAAAACTTGATTAGTTAAATCTAAAATAAATGATGCATAAGATATTTTTTCTAAATCCATTATTGTTTTTGAAAATGAGTTTTTTATATCAACTTCTATAAGCGTTGATACACCATTTTGTTTGTAGTACATATGAAATATTCCATAAATCAGTTTTCTACTTGCTGCTCGCAACTTATTTTTCATATTTCTACAACCTTTTGACATAACACCAATAAGGCCTTTTTCTTTTGTTAAAATATTAAGTATTTTACTTGATTCACTATAGTTAGTTTCACTTATTATTATTCCTTCAAAACTCTCTATTTTCAAATTACCACTTCCAAAATTACTTATTCTTTATTTTTTTTAGAAGATTATAATATTTAATATCTCCTGTTTTTATAAATAATTTCCATAAAATATCATAATTCATATAAAATCACCTCTATTAATATAGTGGTGATTTTTTTTATTTTTTATTCATCCTCATCTTTTAAACCTAATTCAATAAAGTATTTTTCTTGGTCTCTCCAATTTTTTAATGTTTTTACATATGTTTCAAGAAATACTTTTTTTCCAAGAAAGTCTTCCATATCATGTCTTGCTCTTGTACCGATTTCCTTTAACATTGATCCTTGTTTACCAATTATAATTTTCTTTATATTATCTCTGTCTACTACAATTAATACTTGTATGTGTACTACTTTTTCATCTTCCTCAAAGTTTTCAACATAACATGTTACTGTATGAGGTATCTCATCATGTGTTAATTCTAAGATTTTTTCCCTTACGAATTCAGCCATTATAAATCTTGTTGTTACATTGGTTAAATCTTCGTCAGAATATATTTTTTCAGATTCATTTAAATTGTTTTTTATACAATTAATTAATGTATCAATATTGTCTTTTTTCATTGCTGATATAGGTATTATTTCTTTGAAATCATATAATTCTTTTAATTTTGAAATATCCTGCAATAATTTTGATTTGTCTTTTACTAAATCTATTTTATTTAGTAATAAAAATATAGGTAAACCTTTATCTTTAATTCTATCTAGAATAAATTGATCTCCTTTTCCAAATCCTTTTGATATGTCTATCAAAAATAAAATTATATCCACACCTTCAGTATTGTTGTATGCCTTTTTATTCATTAAATTTCCAAGTTTATTATTTGGCTTGTGTATACCTGGTGTGTCTACAAATATAATTTGAGAATTATCATCATTATATATTCCTTGAATTACATTTCTTGTAGTTCCGCTTACATTTGATGTAATTGCTAGCTTCATTCCTAATATACTATTTAGCAAACTACTTTTTCCAACATTTGGTCTTCCAACTAAACTTACAAATCCACATTTCATTTTAAATCATCCTCTCCAAATGGATATGGACATAATTCTTCTACTGTATGATTTTCAATTACTCCTTTTGTAGAGCAACAATGTACAATACAATTTTTATCAAATAATTCAGAAATTACTTGTCGACATTGAAAACATGGTGTTCCAACTTCTCCACCTGAAATCATTACATATAATTCTTTAAACTCACCCTTTTTATATCCGTTACTTATAGCAGATAAAATTGCACTTCTTTCTGCACATATACATGCTCCATATGCAGCATTTTCCACATTTACTCCTGGAAATTCTTTTCCATCTTTCATTACCGCAATTGCACTAACTGCAAATTTTGAATATGGGCTATAACTATTTTTTTGTAATTCTATTAATTTTTCAATCATAAATATTCTCCTATTAATTCTATAATTTTTGGTACAAATATTATTAATCCAATGATTGCTGAAATAATGGCTATCATTAGTACTCCGGCACTTGCAGTATCTTTTGCTGCTTTAGCAAGCGGATGAATTTTTGGGCTTGCTAAATCTACTACATATTCTATTGCTGTATTAAAAAATTCTGCCATTATAACAAGTCCAATTAATATAAGACAAACTAACCACTCAGTGTAATTTATTTTAAAAATAAATCCTGCAATTATAACAAGAACAGCCATAACTGTATGTATCTTTAAATTTTGTTCCCCTTTATATGCTTGTTCAATCCCCTGAAAAGCATAATCAAAACTATTAAATAATCTTTTACTGTCTAGATGTAATTTTCTTTTTACTTTACTTCTAACTTTCTCTTCTAATTCCATATGCTTCAAGTACCTCCTCTTGTTTAGTAAACATAATCTTTTCTTCTTCTTTTGTTTGGTGATCATATCCTAACAAATGATAAAAACCATGTACTGCTAAAAAGGAAAGTTCTCTAAGAAGAGAATGTCCATATTCTTCTGCTTGTTGCTTTGCTTTATCTATTGATATATATATATCCCCTAATATTCTTTCTTCATCAGGTATTATTATTGTATCTTCATCTTCAAGAGCAAATGTAATTACATCAGTTTCTCTATCGATATTTCTATATGTTCTATTTAATTCATGTATATATTTATTATCTACAATTATTAAATTAAATGATACATTTTCTAATTTTTCTTTTTCAATTGCACTATATAATACTTTTTCTACAGTTTCTAATTCTTTTATTTTTTCTTTTACTTGAACAAATACTTCTACTTTACTCATAATTACTCCTATATTATAACTAATATTAAACATATCAAAATAACAATTGACATTGTATTTAAAAACCATTCATTTTTACAAAACTTAGGTAGTTTTGAGCTTATTATTCTTAATATATCGTATATAAAAAATCCAAATATTCCACCAAACAAATTTAGTATTATATCATCTACATCAAATACTCTACCAATCCACATTTGAACAAATTCAATTGATAATGATGCGATTATTGTTAATACTATTGGTAAATACATTTTTTCAACTCTTAAATAATAACTTGTAAAAAATCCAAATGGTACAAATAATATCATATTACCTAATACATTTTTTATAAATAAACGACTTGTAATATTATATCTCAATATTTCTTTAAATGGAATAAAATTATTGCTTGCCCATGAAACATCATCTTGAAATGTTACTACTTGGAAAAGACATAAAATGTAAATTATAAATGTTAACATTAGTAGTTCTTTATATAAAACCATTTTTTGATGATTTCTTACTAAATAACAAATTCTAAATGATACTACTATTATTATAGAAATTAGTACCATTGGCCATGTAAAATCTATTACACCTTGAATTGTATTTGTTATTGGTTCAAACACTAAATCACTCCTCTTTTTTATTCAATTCTTCAATATCTATATCTGTTATGTCTATGTACTCTGTTATATTTTCTTTTGCTTTCAAAAAAACCTCTATTTCTATTTTACTATTATTTTCAGTCTTTTTCAAAACTTTTTTACCTAATATAATTTCGTCTTTATTTAATCTTTTTTTTAATTCTTGCTCTGCGATATTGAGTGCTATATTGTCTATATTATGTATTGAATATTTCTTATTATTAATTATTTTCTCTTGATAATTACATATACCAATTGAAATTGGTATTATTTTACTATCAATTATATTATACTCTTTTTTTTCATATACCCTTAGTTTATTTAACAAATTGTATTCTTTATTTATAATTTTTAATGAAATTCCTATATTTTTCTTATTTGTTAATTTTTCGTCTTGATATTTTTTAGGAATTAATAATTTAATTTTATACCATGTTTCACCATATACTTTTCCAATACTGCATCTTTTGGATACAATATTTTCTTTATTATAAATAAATCCACTAATTAATATTTCACCTTTTTCTACATAATCATTTTTCTTTTTTATTATTTCTCCAGAGGATGCTTCTATTTCTAGTATTAATGCATTTTTTTTTGAAACAATATGTCTATAATTACATGATTCTTCTTTTTTACTTTGTTTTCTTTCTTCAATGTTAATAATATATTTTGTTCCTTTTTCCTCGATTTCTATCCATTCAAGTATTTCTTTTTCTTTTTCGAGTAATTTATTTTTTATTTTTTCTTTTTCTTTATATGAAACTTTAAATTTATATTCTTTTAATCCTATTTCCTCTAAATCTTTTTTTATTTTACTTACTAATTCCTTGTTTGGATGATTTATTTCTATTTTTAATACCATATGGGATAAAACAATACTTAATAATACTCCTAATATTAATGATATTATTAGTAATTTTTTTCTTTGAATTATACTTTTTAATTTTCTTATTCCATACTCTTCAATAACTATTATCTTATATGTTGTTTTTATTTTTTTTATTTCTTGATAATCTTTATAGTTTATTGTTAATGTGATACTATTTTTATCTTTAACAATCTCATAGATATTTATATTTCTCTTTATTATTTCTTTTAAGAAGTACGATATATTCTTTCCAACAATTTTAATTTTTATCTTATTATACATCAGATACCTCGATTTTATTTATTGTTCCTCTTACTAACATTTCATCATTTAATAATTTTACTAATGATAGATCGTATCCTATTATTGATATTTTTTTATTGTTACTTTGAAAAGAAATATAATCATCTTCTAATGAAATAATTCTTTTATAATTTACAACATGGATTTTATCTTCATAAATTGTAAATTTAAATTCATTATCTGATATATAATCATATATTTTATCAAGCATATTATCACCTATATAAATATATGATTATATTAAAAAAAACATTAGTTTAAAACTAATGTTATTGTAATTTTTCTCTAATAATTGTAGATACTTCTTTCATATCAGCTTTACCTTTTAATTTTGATTGAGCAATTCCCATAACTTTACCCATATCTTTTTGTCCTTCAGGTTTAACTTCTTCAAAAATTTCATCAATTATTTTATTTACTTCTTCTATTGATAATTGTTCTGGTAAATATTTTAATAAAATATTTACTTCTTCTTGAGTCTTTTCTACTAAATCAGTTCTTCCACCTTTTTCAAATTCTGAAATAGAATCTTTTCTCATCTTAATTTGTTTATTTACAACATCTATTAACAAATCATCATTAATTTCTTTTTTATGATCTATTTGTTCTTGTTTTAATGCTGCCTTAACCATTCTTAAAACTGTTAATTTTTCCTTTTCTTTATTTTTCATTGCTTCTATTGTATCTTTTTCTAATTGTTCTATCATTATAATCACTCCTGGAGTTATTATATCACATTTCTTTTATATATATTAAAAAAAGTAGAGATTTTAATAATCTCTACTTCTATTAGCGCGATCTCTTTTTCTAGAATTCTTTATTCCTTCTTTTTTTGCTGCTCTTCTTCTAACTCCTGGTTTATCGTAAGCTTCTCTTTTTTTCCACTCAGAAGGGACACCGTCTCTTGCTACTTTTTGCTTAAATTTTC